>Ga0187893_10000317_pt1 | contig 124823 bp, 116 predicted proteins | sample MA1701074metaG_FD_139574 | JGI IMG/M metagenome (GOLD analysis project Ga0187893, IMG submission 139574) | White microbial mat communities from a basaltic lava cave in the Kipuka Kanohina Cave System on the Island of Hawaii, USA - MA170107-4 metaG ...
CAATCGCGAGTGCCGGCGCCGGCTGGGCGCACGCGCCCATCAACACGCACGGCGGCATGGCGTCCGCAGACCCGGGGGCCAGCGCCGGGCCCGAAGGACGCCCGTCCATCACCCCGTCGCACGCCTCGGCGGCGGGCTGCAGCCGCGAGTCGCACAGCAACCATCCCGCGAGGGGCGGCGCCTGCCCGGCAAGAAGGGCCAGGGCGGCAGCGCGAACCAGCAGGGAGCGGACCACGATGAAGGAATACACCGGCGGCGTGAGCGGTTCCGCAAGCCCTCGTGAAGGAAGGCTCATCCGGTGGCCGACGGGGTGGGCACCCGCCCCGAGTCCTGCGAAACCGCGAGCGGGCTCACGCGGTGTGACGAACACCGACTACTCGAAACGGGTGCCGCCTCAACAGTACCGGGACGGCGGCGAGTGAGACACTCGTAGTACTACGAGGGGGCGCCTTCTGGCTCGGGCACCACTGTTTCCCCGGCGAGACCGGCCAACACGGCGAAGCGCACCAGCCCCCATTCGGTCGAAATCCCCAACAGGCGCCGAATGCTGGCCCGGTGGTACTCCACGGTGCGCGGGCTGACGCCCAGATCTTCGCCGATCTCGGCGGCCGTCCGGCCCTCGGCGACCAGGCGCAGGATCTGGCGCTGCCGCGAGGTCAGCCGCTCCAGCAGGGGGTTGCCGAGCGACTCCGCGTCCTGGGAGGCCCGGCGCGGCACCCGCGGCGAGAGGTACCGCTCGCCCGCGAGCACGGCCGCGATGGCGCCCCGGAGCTCGTCGGCGGGGGCTTCCTTGGGCACGAACCCGTCGGCGCCCGCCTTGAACGCAAGGTCCGCGATCGACTTGTCGAGGTGCATCGTGACAACCAGAACCTTGAGGCGCTTCCAGCGGCGGCGGATCTTCTGCAGCAGCTCGACGCCGTTGAGATACGGCATGGACAGGTCGAGCAACACCAGGTCGGGGCGATACTGGAGCAGCGCCCTGGTCACGAGGCGGGAATCCTGCACGATGTCCACCACGTCGTGCTGCGCCTGAATGAGCGCCCGCAGACCCTGCGCCACCAGCGGGTGATCCTCGACGATCAGGACCGATGCTCTCATGGCTCACTGTCCCGCGCGAGAGGCAGTCGAAGATACACGCTTGTGCCGCTGCCCGCCCGCGACTCGATGGTGAGTGTGCCGCCGGCCGCCCGTGCCCGTTCGGTCATGCTGGTCAGGCCGAGGCCGCCGGCGCGGCGCGCGGCCTCCACGTCGAAGCCACGGCCCTGGTCCTCGACCCGCAGCTCGAACGTGCCGTTGTCGGCGCGCACCCGCACCAGCGCGGTCGCGGCGTTCGCATGGCGCACGAGGTTGGCGAGCGCCTCCTGTGCGATCCGGTACACCACCAGGGCCTGGTCGGACGTGAGCATCGGCGCGTCCGGCGATTCGTCCACGACCTCGATCCGCACTATGGAGGTGCGGCCCAGCTCGCCGGCGAGTCGTTTCAGCGACGGCCCGACGCCCTCCTGCTCCACGAACACGGGATGCATGCGGTAGGCGAGCTGCCGCAGCACCACCGACAGGTCCTCCAGCTCCGCGCGCAGCGCGACCAGGTGGCGCCGGAGCCCGTTCGAGCCCTCGCGCGCGCGGTCGGCGCAGGCGTCGAGCTCGTGCAGCACGATGGCGATGCGCTGCAGCGCGTCGTCGTGCACCTCGCGCGCCACCCAGGCCCGCTCCTCCTCGTGCGCGCTCACCAGCCGGTCGGCGTACTCGCGGTGCATCGCGAGGAAGCGGCGCTGGTACACCGAGAGCGCCACCGCGAATGCCAAGAGAATGACCACGAGCGCAAGGCCCGCGCTCAAAAAGGCCCAGACTACCGCGCTGCTACTCGCTGACACACCACGCCCCAGCCGATCATGATGAACGCTCCGATATTCGTCCAGGCCTTCACCAGGTAAGCGAGCCGCACCCATTCAACATGCGTATCGATGTACGCCCGATGAAAGGCCGGTACCGCGACGAGCCCGCCCCAATGCACAGCAAGGCCCAAGCAGATCCAAAACCAGTCCTCCCCCGCAAGTCGCGTTCGGCTCAGGAGACTCCGGTGCACCAGCGTATGCGCGACCGCCGCCAGGATGAGCAGACAGAGTAAGGGCGACACCCACAGATCAAACGAGACCGCTGGCGTCGTGGCCGCCAGGGCCACCGCAGTTGCGCCGAGCATTAGAGGAACGACGATGCCATACGTGAGACGCAATTGTTGATTCGGCTGAAACGCGGCCAACAGCCAGAGAGACAGTGCTACCTCAACCGGCAGTGTGACGTATGACGTAAACAGGTTGTTCCCTTCCAATACCGCGATCACCAGATCGAGCGCGTCGGCCGCGAGCAGGAGGCCGCAGAGCCAGATGACCCGGCGATATGGGGCCGGCATGGGCCGGCCCCACACCACCAGGGCGCCGACGATCGGAATGGCTTGCGACGCGAACTTCGCGTAAAGCACCACCGGAATCGCCACCGCTCGCTGGTTTCCTCCCGGCGCTCTAGACGTCGAGCGCGCTGTCCATCGGGCAAAACGGCGGGCACGGGAACGTCTTTTCCACCAGCTCGCCTTCATCGAGGTCGTTGCCGAACTCGTCCACACCGACCACGATCAGCGACGGCGTGTTGTCGGGGTTCAGCCCGAAGTATATGCGGACCCCCACGCACCCATCCTGGCTCAACACGCGGTCCAGCGCCACCTTCGTGAACGCCCCAGCATGGATCGTGCCGGGGTTCGCGCGGCGGTAGCGCCCGATCATCTCCCGCGCCTCGGTCAGCCCGATGTCGTGGTCGAACGTCGGCCACACCTTTTCCGTCGTCTCGGGCTCGGCAACCGGGGTCGCCACAGCGGGATTCTGCCAGCTCATACAGCCTCCTTGAGGTAGTGAAACGGGACGCGGAACTGCAAGTGTCCGTACAGTCGCTCCGCGGGGCGCCGGGAGACACTAGGGCTACTACGAGTGTCGCCTCGCGCGAGCCCGATCGGACGACGTGGACATCGACTCGGCAGCCGGCCTGCCGGCGCGTTGGCGGGGCCCTCGGGCCGGGCTACTTTTCGCGCCTATGGCCTACCACACCCTCCTGCTCGAGGTCCGGGACGGCATCGCCTTCCTCACGGTCAACCGCCCCGACAAGCTGAACGCCCTGAACGACCAGGTCGTGAGCGAGCTGCACGCGGCCGCCCAGGCCCTGCGCGATGACGCCTCCGTGCGCGGCGTCATCCTCACGGGTGCCGGGCCCAAGGCGTTCATCGCCGGCGCCGATATCGGCGATCTCGCCAAACAGGGGGTGCTCGACGGCCGCCGCCGGGCCCTGACCGGCCAGCAGATGCTCCTGGCCTTCGAGCGGATGGGCAAGCCGGTGCTGGCGGCGGTCAACGGCTTCGCGCTGGGCGGCGGCTGCGAGCTGGCAATGGCGTGCCACCTCAGGATCGCCAGCGAGAACGCCCGGTTCGGGCAGCCGGAGGTCAACCTGGGCATCACGCCGGGCTACGGCGGCACCCAGCGCCTGCCCCGCATCGTCGGCAAGGGGAACGCCCTTTACCTGCTGCTGACCGGCGAGCACGTGAACGCCCAGGAGGCGCTGCGGATGGGCCTGGTGAGCAGGGTCGTCCCGCAGGACCAGCTGCCCGCCGAGGCCGAGAAGCTCATGCGGACGATCATCTCCAAGGGCCCGATCGCCCTGGCCCTCACCATCGAGGCCGTGGAGCGCGGGCTGGAAACGACGCTGGAAGAGGGGCTCCGCATCGAAGCGGACGCGTTCGGCCTGGTCGCCAGCAGCAGCGACATGAAGGAAGGACTGGCGGCGTTCCTCGAGAAGCGGCCGGCGAAGTTCGAGGGGAAATGAAGGCGCCTGTGCGTCTGTGCGTCTGTGCCGCCTTGGCTGGTTGCACCGACCCCCGCGGCCGCCCGGTGTCGCCCGAAGTGGACCTGCAGTTCGTTTCAGCGACGGCCACGAGCCCGGATACGATCGTCGGTTCGTTGTACGCCTTCGACGCCGATGGTCTGCGCGACCTGGTCCTCACGGTGCGCAGCTCCGATTCGGGCTTCGCGCTGGACTCCACGCTGTTCATCGCGGGGACCACGGAGCTGACGCGTGGACTGGTCCTGAGCCTGCCCGCCGGCCGTCCGGTTGGCAGCACCATCCGGGTCCGCGCCCGGGTCACCGACGAGGCCGGGTTCGCGGCCTCGGACAGCGTCGATTTGGTCATCCTGTAGTATACGCTAAACCCTTGTCCTGACAGGGGTTTTCCGCTATTTTGACGGGGTGGGACCGCCCGTCACGAAGCGGCTGGCTTTCGGGCTCGCATGGAGCCTGCTCGCGGCGTGCAAAGAGAACCTGCAAGCCCCGGCTCCCGGCATCGGCCCGGACCTCGAAGGGCCGATTCTCATCCTGCACCCCGGGCAGGACACCGTGGTGGATTCGACCGGAACCCTCAACGTCCGCGTGCTCGCCGCGGACCGTTCCAAGATCACGAGCCTGAACCTCGTGATCATCGGCGGCGCGTTCGGGTTCAGCCCCGTGGCGCCCAACGACACGGTGGCGACGGTCGTTTTTCCGGTGCCGCTGGCGCCGCTGAAGCACTCGACGTTCGGGTTCCGGGCCGAGGCGCGGGATGCCCTCAACCACGAGACGGTCACCGGCACGGTGACCGTGACGGTGCGATAGGCCGGATCCTGCAGCTCAAGGTCCGGGGGTTTCGCAACCTGGCCGACGCGGACCTCGCGTTGCCCCCGACCGGGTGCGTGGTCGTGGGACCGAACGGCCACGGCAAGACGAGCCTGATCGAGGCCGCGGTGTACGCGCAGGTGTTTCGCAGCTTTCGCGGCGCCGCGGACCGCGAGCTGACGCGGTTCGGGAGCGACGGATTCTGGATCGAGACGCGGGCACTGCCGCACGGCGGCAGGGCCGCACCGGAAGTCGGGGCCGCGCCGACGAATGGGACCCGGACGGTGAGCATCGGGTACGACGTGCGAACCCGGGCCAAGCGGGTCACGGTGGACGGCGTCGAGCCGGCGGCGATGGGCGGGGCGATCGGCCTCGTGCGGGCGGTGGTGCTCAGCCCGGCGGACGTCGCGCTGGTGGCGGGCGGACCGAAAACGCGGCGGCGCTACCTCGACGTGCTGCTGGCGCTCACGGTGGTGGGGTACGTGGGGGCGCTGGCGCGGTACCGACGGGCGCTGGCCCAGCGGGCCCGGGCGCGGGCCCCGGAGGCGGGGGCCTTCGAGAACGTGCTGGCCGAGAGCGGCGCCCTCATCGTCGCCGCCCGGCGCGCCTGGGCCGACCGGTGGAGCGCCGGCTATGGCGAGCAGGCGGTGGCGATGGGTGAGCGCGGCGAATCGCGGCTCGCGTACGTGCCCCGCACGGAGGGTGGCGCCGACGCCCTGCGGCGTGCGCTGGAGCACAGCCGCTCGCGCGACCGCGAGCTGGGCCAGACGACCGTGGGGCCGCACCGCGATGAGCTTCGGCTCACTCTCGATGGCCGCGCCCTCCGCACCTACGGCTCGGCTGGTCAGCAGCGCACCGCGGCGCTCGCCCTGCGGCTGCTCGAGGCGGCGACACTGCGCGAAGCCGGGGCGGGGGGAGGAGTGGGGGGGGTGGGGGGTGCCGAGCCGCTGATGTGTCTCGACGACGCGTTCGCCGAGCTCGACACGGAGCGATGCGCGCGGCTCGGCGCGCTCATCGAGCGGTGGTCCGGCCAGGGGGCGCAGATCCTGGCCGCCGTGCCCCGCGCGGCCGACGTGCCCGACGCGGTGGCGTCCCTGCCCCGCTGGCGCGTCTGCGACGGACGGATCGAAGGAGCCTGATGCCCCAGACGCGGAAGGCCGTGAAGCCGGCCCGGGTGAGCGAGGTGCTCGCGGTCTATCTGCAGCGCGCGGGCCTCACCGAGCGCGTGGCGCAGGCCGGCGTCATCGCCGAGTGGCCGGCGATCGTCGGACCCGACGTGGCGCGGGTGGCCGCCGCCGAGGCCGTGACGCCGGACGGCGTCCTGCTGGTGCGGGTCCGCTCCTCTGCCTGGGCGAACGAGCTGAGCCTCATGGCCCACCAGATCATCGCCCGGGTCAATGCGGGTCGAACGACGGGACGGATCGAGCGGATTCGATGGCTGGTAGGTGCTTAGCACTCATGACTCATAACTCATGACGCAGAACCTCAGCGAGAGTTGTGAGTCATGAGTGGTGAGTTGTGAGTTAGACCTCCGACCGAGGGCGTGCAACGCCGTGATCGAGACGATTCAGCCTGGGAGATCGCTCACGGTGGCGCAGGCGGCCGCCGAGGTGGTGATGGAACAGGCGCGGGAGATCAAGCGCCACGGCCGTGTCGCGAAGGGCGGGCGCGATCCCGAGGGCGTGCACCAGATGCGGGTCGCGACCCGGCGGCTGCGGGCGGCGCTGCGCGTGTTCAAGGGGCGCCTCGAGGTACCGGAGCGTGTGCGGCGGGGGCTGCGGCGGCTGGCGCGGCGGCTGGGCGCGGTGCGCGACCACGACGTCCTGCTGACCCTGGTGCGGGAGCACCACCTGCCGCACCTGACGGGGCCGGAGCGCGCGCGGCTCGGGCGCATCATTGGCGACTGGCGCGAAGAGCGCGCGGGGGCGCAGAAGCGGCTCGGCAAGGCGCTCGCCCGCCGGCGGCACGCGAAACTGCTCAAGACGCTGGTCCAGTGGGCCGAGGCGACCAGGCCGGAGGGTCCGGCGGACGCGGCCGCGGACGTGCTGGCCGAAGCCGTCGAGAGCCAGGCGGTCGCGCTGGCGCGGCACGGGGGGATCACGGAGGCCGCGCCGTCACCCGAGGATCTGCACGGGCTGCGGATCGGGTTCAAGCGGCTGCGGTACACGCTGGACATCCACGCGGCCGCGTGCGGGCTGGGGTACGACGTGGAGCGGCGGCTCGCGCGGCGGATGCAGGACGTTCTGGGCGAGATTCACGACCGCGACCTGCTGCTCGACCGCCTCGCGGCGGGCAAGCGGCTCTATCGAGGGCCGTGGCCGGATCTGCACCCGCGCCTGGCGCACGAGCGGCAGGCCCTGGTTCGGCGGTTCCTGCGCCTCCGGGGCGAGTGGATCCGGCGGACCCGCGAGCCGGTGCTGGAAGACGATCCGGCGCGGTTCGTCAGCCTGCAGCCCGCCCGCGTCCAGCTCCGGCTGGTGGGCGGCACGAAGCACGTGGCCAGCGCGATGGTGAGGTGACCGACATGGCGAACCCTAACCGGGCTTTCGAGATGGTCAGACAACCCAACGATTACGGCGCCGAGTCCATCCAGGTCCTCAAGGGCCTCGAGGCCGTGCGCAAACGGCCCGCGATGTACATCGGCTCGATCGGGAGCCGGGGCCTGCACCACCTGGTCTACGAAGTGGTGGACAACTCGGTGGACGAGGCGCTCGCCGGCTTCTGCGACCGCATCGAGGTCGCCATTCATCCCGACGACAGCGTCACCGTGCGCGACAACGGGCGCGGCATCCCGGTCGACGTCCACCCCACGGAGAAGATCCCGGGCGTCGAGCTGGCGCTCACTGTCCTGCACGCGGGCGGCAAGTTCGACAAGCGCTCCTACAAGGTGTCGGGTGGCCTGCACGGCGTGGGCGTCTCGGTGGTCAACGCCCTGAGCGAGCGGCTCGAGGTCGCGGTGGACCGTAACGGCCAGCGGCACCACATGGCGTTCGTGCGCGGCGAGACGGTCAGGAAGCTCAACGTGTCCGGCACGCAGGTGAAGGGGACGGGCACCATCATCCGCTTCAAGCCCGACACCAGGATCTTCACCGACACGCGGTTCGACTACAACATCCTCGAGAACCGGCTGCGCGAGCTGGCGTTCCTCAACAAAAGCCTGACGATCGTCCTCAAGGACGAGCGCGAGGGACAGGAGCGTGAGGAAACGTTCCTCTACAAGGGCGGCCTGGCGCAGTTCGTCGAGTGGCTCAACCAGAACAAGAAGCCGCTGCACGCCAAGCCGATCGTCATCGAAACGCTGAAGGACGAGGTGGACATCCAGCTCGCGCTCCAGTACGACGCTGGCTACCAGGAGAACACGCTCACCTTCGTGAACAACATCAACACCCACGAGGGGGGCACCCACCTCACCGGGTTCAAGGCCGCCCTCACGCGGGTCATCAACGAGTACGCGAAGAAGAGCGGTGCCCTGAAGAAGGCGGAATTCACGCTCACCGGCGACGACGTACGCGAGGGCCTGACCTGCGTGCTCTCGATCAAGGTCCGCGAGCCGCAGTTCGAGGGCCAGACCAAGACCAAGCTGGGCAACGGCGAGGTCGAGGGGATCGTCAAGACGGTCGTGAACCAGCAGCTCGGCCAGTACCTCGACGAGCATCCGCCGGTGGCGCGCGCCATCGTGGAGAAGGCGGCGCAGGCCGCGCTGGCGCGCGAGGCCGCGCGCAAGGCCCGCGAGCTGGTGCGGAAGAAGAGCGGGCTCGAAGGCGGCGTGCTGCCGGGCAAGCTGGCGGACTGCTCGCTCAGCGATCCGGCGATGTGCGAGATCTATCTGGTCGAAGGCGACAGCGCCGGCGGCTCGGCCAAACAGGGGCGCGACCGGCAGTTCCAGGCCATCCTGCCGCTGCGCGGCAAGATCCTGAACGTGCAGAAGGCGCGCATCGACAAGATCCTGTCCAACGAGGAGATCCGGACCATCATCACCGCGGTCGGGACCGGCATCGGGGAGGACTTCACGCTCGCGGACGCGCGCTACCACAAGATCATCATCATGACCGACGCCGACGTGGACGGCGCGCACATCCGCACGCTGCTGCTGACGTTCTTCTACAAGGAGATGAAGCAGCTCATCGACGCGGGCTACGTGTACATCGCGCAGCCGCCGCTGTTCCGGGTCGCGAAAGGCAAGGAAGAGTACTACGCCTACGACGAGACCGAGCGGGACGACTACGCCAAACGGCTCGGCAACGGCGAAGGGGGGCGCGGATCCATTTCGGTGCAGCGCTACAAGGGCCTGGGCGAGATGAACCCGCCCCAGCTGTGGAAGACCACCATGGATCCCGCGACCCGCACCATCCTCAAGGTCGAGATGGAAGACGCGCTGGAGGCGACCCGCCTGTTCGAGACGCTGATGGGCGACGAGGTGGAGCCGCGGCGGAAGTTCATCGAAGAGCACGCGCACTTCGTGCGCAACCTCGACGTGTAGCCGGCGGACACCCGTGCCGGCGGAGCACGATGTGGTGGTGCAGTACGCGCCGCGCCTGCGCTTCTACAAGACCGAAAAGCACTTCCCCTGCCCGGTGAACGAGTTCCACGCCCGGGCCACGTTCCGCCGGGTGCTGTGCAGCAATCAGAAGGGCGAGGAGGTCTGGGACCCGCGGCAACGCGTCTGGGTTCCCGTGCCCAACCCGCCAGACCTGCCCGACGAGAAGTCCTGCCTCGCGCCCGACTGGGCCGACGTCGTGAAGCAGGCTACGCTCGGCGACATCGCGGGGGACTCGCACGGCGGCGCACCGGCGCGGTGCGGGTACTTTCTCGCGCTCGATCGGAGCTGGTTCGGGAAGTCACCCGGCGCCATCAAGCCCACCGGTGCCATCACCTCGCCCGTCCCCATCTACTGCGACGTCTACCCGTGCGGCCCGGGCTCGCCGAACTTCGCGCCGCCGGAAGCGGGCGCGGGCATCGCGGTGTCGTACTGGATCTTCTACGTCTGGAACCAGGCCAGCGTCGGGTGGCACGAGGGCGACTGGGAGCACCTGACCCTGTACTTTGCCGCCGGCGACTTCGAGAAAGCGAAGCCGCCCACGCACTTCGCCACCTGGCAGCACGGCAGACCGCACGTCGGCGGGTTCAAGAAGCTCGCGCTGATCGACGACACGCACCCGGAGATCTACGTGAACGACCAGGGGCATGCCCTGCAATCGGGCCTGCCCGCCGTGGACGGCGCGCCCGTGACGCCCGGCCTGCTCGCGAAGCCGGCGTGGGACACCTGGACGCTGCCGATTCACAACATCGAGGACGAGCCGTGGTGCGGGTACACCGGCGGGTGGGGCGCGATCACCACCCACCGCAAGCTGCTGGTGGACCTGTCGGGACCGGTCGGACCGTGGCACAAGCGGGGACCCGGGCAGTAAACCCGGGCCGCGGTGCTCCCACGCCCACCATCAGCGAATGATGTCGAGCGGACGCGCCAGGAATCGCGCGGGCCGGACTTCGCCGCGGCGGACCCGGGACGTCTTCCACTTCACGCCGCCCAGCGAATCGGCCGCGACGCCGCCGGTCGGGGCCGGGAGCCCTCCCCCTCCCCCGTGGGCGTCGGGCCGCCGCCGGGCGCCGAGCCTCAAGCTGTCGCGCGACGCCGCCGGGCGCGGAGGTACCGGCACCCCGGCCGCCAGCCAGCGCAGCCGCAGCGTCCCGTAGATCCCGGCCAGCGAGTCCTTGGCCGGAGCCGGAAGCCCGACCGCCAGCCGCACGGCGCGTCCCGAGTCCGTCTGGATGTCCAGCGTCGCCGGATGGCCATACAACCGGCCGAACGTGCTCGACTCGAGGACCGCGACGCTGTCCGCGCCGAGCACCCACGGAAGCTCGAGGAAGTAGACGTTGCGTCCATCGGCCGCGGAATCCGACCGCCAGGGCAGGAGGCCGAAGCCGCATTCGCCCTCGTCACCGAAGTTGCGCAGCAGCACGAGCCAGACGTGATCGTCCGTGGCGTCGATGTGCGACACGTCGGCGGCGAGCGCGAACACGGGGTGGATCTCGGTCTGGAAATGGTGAATGGCATCCAGCCCCAGGATGCCCGTCACGACCGCGGGGCGCTCGAACAGGAGCAGGTCGGCGGAATCTTCGTCGGCCCCGGGCTGGCCCTGCGCGATGCGGATCAGCGGCTGCCACGGCGCCCCCGCGACCAGGCTGTCGAACCGGGCCACGGTCTCATCGCCGTTGAACTCGATTTCGATCATCCGCGCGGGATCCCCAACGCGGCGCCGCGAGGATCGGTTGGAGCGGATCGTGCCGGCTGTGACCAGGCTGTCGGCCTCGAGCCACAACGTGAGGTCGTGATCCCCCGCAGCCACGAAGGACTTCCAGCGGATCCGCCCCCGCTGGGTGACCTCGAACCAGTTCACGTGGCCGCGGACGTGGGGTTCCGCGTCCCGCTGCGAGCAGCTGAAGCCGCCGGACTTCACCTGGTGCCGCGTCAGCTGGTTCAGAGTGATCGGATCGTCGCTGCATTCGCGACGGTAGACCAGCGAGGGCTGCTCGGACGACTGGACGTACCAGAACTGGCAGGCGCGGTCGCCGTCGGAGCGGGGCCGGCGCCATCGCGGGTCGAGCGGCAGTCCGTTGGCGTCGGTGGCACCCCGGATCAGGTCGAAGGGAGGCGCATCGCCGCCCGAGAGCCAGGGCCGCCAGGTCCGCACCAGGGTGCTGAAGCTCACTCGCGCCATGGTGAACCGTTGCGACGCGACGTGGCGCCTGTCCCGCGCGACCTCGATCCCGGTGCGATGACCGCGGCCGAGCGAGCGCGAAGCGGCGAGCCCGAGCTGCCAGCCCCACCCCCGTACCGCGCCGCCGTACCGCTCGTACCCCGCCAGGGCCCCGAACTGATACCCGGGGTACCCGCCCCGGAAGTTCCACCGGATCCCGCCGCCCACAACGTACGGGGTCACCGTCCCCCCTCCCTGGGGGAGGCTGGTGCGACGGACTCCCGCGTCGGCCCACAGATCCGCGCTGGCGCCGAGGGTCGCCACCGCCAGACGGACGGCCGCTCCCAGGTCGGCCACCGCCGGTGAATCGGCCGAAAACCCGAGCTCGCCCACTGCCCCCAGGCGCACCGCGGACTGCATCACGGAGTCCTTCACCGTCGCGCACCCTGCGGCGGCGCCCAGGCAGGCTCCTGCCAGGAGCCGGCGAAACCCGCGTGGTCCGGTCGTCATCGGAGCCTCCCCTGGTTGGCCGACCTACGACGAGGAGAATTCCGCGGATCGGCGATCGCCGCAACTGGGGCGAACCCCAGTGTCCGAACTGCCAAACAAAAACGGCCCCGCCGCTGGGGGCGGGGCCGCGGGTACCGCGGTCGCGGGTTGCGATCAGCGAGGGGTTCGGCGGCGCAGAGCGCGGAAGCTCACCAGGCGCCGTTGCGCTTCGTCCCACAGCGCCAGCCGCATGCAGCGGATGCTTTCCCACAAGGTGATGCGGGAGACGCGCGTCAGCTCGGGATGATCGCGCAGCACCTGCGGCAGGCGGTAGTTCGGGATCCGGGCGTTCAGATGGTGAATGTGGTGCAGGCCGATGTTGCCCGTGGCCCACTGCAGCACCCTCGGGAGCGCGAGGTAGCTGCTGCCCTCGAGCGCGGCAGTGTCGTAGCTCCAGGCGGGGTCGTGCTCCCAGTACGTGTGCTCGAACTGGTGCTGGACGTAGAACAGCCACACGCCGAGCGAGCAGGCGAGCAGCGTGATCGGGAGCTGGACCATGAGGAATGCGCGCCAGCCCAGGGTCGTACCCGCCGCCACGATCAGCGCCGCGATCCCGACGTTCGTGAGCAGGATGCTCTGCCGCTCCCGCCTCCAGGTGCGCGGCACGATGAACGGCAGGCGGTGCCGCACCACGAAGTGGATCGCCGCGCCGATGATGAACAGCACGAACGGATTGCGATAGACCCGGTACTTCAGGCGGCCCCACCACGACAGCTGCAGGTACTCGGCGACCGTCAGCGTGTTGATGTCGCCGAAGCCGCGGTGCTCGAGGTTGCCGGAGTTGGCATGGTGGACCGCGTGGGTCTTGCGCCAGTAGGTGTACGGCGTAAGCGTCAGCACGCCGATGACCCGGCCCACCCAGTCGGCCAGTTTCTGTTTGCGGAAGAACGACCCGTGGCCGCAGTCGTGCTGGATGATGAACAGGCGCATCAGGAAGAACGCGGCCGGCGCCGTCAAGGCCAGCGTGAGCCAGTACGATACATCGAGCAGCAGGTACATCGCGACCCACGTCGCGCCGAACAACGCGGCCGAGTTGCCGAGCTGCCACAGGCTGCGCGACCAGCTCGGCTCGCGATAGCGGGCGAAGGTGGCGGCGAGACCCTTGGCGACGGGCGCCGCGGAGGAACGCGCCGCCGGGACGGTCGGGTTGACTGGGTCAGTGCTCACGTCGTGGTGCCCTCGAAGTCGAACCTGGATGCCTGCCTGTAAGCTAATGCCTACGGGCCGCTTACACCACGGCTGCCTTCCCCGCTGGCCCGCGGGGGCGCGCGCTACCACGGCCACAGGCGGATCGAGTCCCGGGTCGGTGGCGGCGACGCGCCGCGAGCCATGTCCGCGAGGAGCCGCGCGAACGCGTCCGCCGTCCGCGGGCCGTACAGGTTCGACCCTCCTTCGTAGTGTTGCGCCCCGTATTCGGCGGCCGTCGTCACGTACTGCATGTAGCCGTTGGTCAGCGATACGATGCCGATGTGCCGGACCGCCGCGGCCCGGCTCCCGAGCGCGGCGCGGATCGAGTCCCGCATGCCCTCGCCCGCGAGTGTCGTAATCTCGGCGGGCAGGGCCGCGAGCCACACGTCGCCGATGCGCACTAGCGAGAGCTGCGCGATCTCCGGCGCGCCGCCCATCCGGGCCAGGATCCATTGCAACGGCTTGATCACGGCCTGTTTCGCCCCGTGACAGCCGGCCAGCCTCGCCCGCGCGGAGGCGCCACCCTCCACGAGCGGCGGCCACAGCACGCGAAGGAAGCGCCACCCTAACAGGCGAGAAGGCCCATCCTCCGTCGATCCGCCCGGCTGCGCGACGCCGATCAGCGGCTCATCGCACAGCTCGGGGGGCGCGAGGCCGCCGCGCAGCGGCACCACCCGGAACGACCTCCCGATCGTGAGGTCGTCGCGCGGTTGGAGGGTCCCGTACAGCGCCATCACCCGGTCGGCGATCGTGGCGGCGAGCCCGACGGCCGAGTCGCGCGCGAGCTGCAGGCAGGCCCGCATCCGGCGTCGGCCCACGTCCTGGTAGCTCGGCGCGGGCGGGGGCGCGCGCGGCCCGGGCGCGCGAGTGCCAGGCCGGAACCGCGGCGGCGGGCAGCGGCTCGCTTCGGGCCAGGCGGCGGTGACATCGCCCTCGGTGCCGTTGGCGAGGGCGGCCACCGGGCGCCGATCCGCGCACGTGCTGTCCAGGTCGGCCAGACGCCGCTCCATCGCCGCCGTGATGGCGCCGAAAATGTCCGGGTCGATCTGGTCGTTGACGTTCGGGATGAACGTGCCGTGCATCGCGAAGACGCTGAACGCGCCACGCGTGTAGCACCGCGAGGAAGCGCTCCACCGCTCGACCCGGAGCAGCAGCCAGCGGGGATCCACGGCGCCCTCTTCGGCAGACAGCCCGCCGGGGACCGTGACGCCGTCGAGACCGCCGGACGGGTTGCGCCGGTAGGCCTCGAGGCTCCGGTTCCGGGTCACGCCCCACAGCGGGACGACGCCCCAGGCCGCGCGACCGGCCGCGAGGTCGCCGTACGCGGCCCGCACCGCCTCCGTGATGCGCGAGACCAGGAAGTGCAGCAGCAGCGTGTCGTACCCCGAGACGGCCGAGCTGAAGGCGTTGTAGTAGGCGGCGTCGGAGATGCCGCCGGGTCCGGCGTGGGTGTGCGTCGCCGCGATCAGCAGCCGGTCGGCTCCGATCCCCGTCTCGGCCACGACGGCTTCGGCGACCAGGCGATGGACCCGGATGGCCATCGTGGGCAGGTCCACCGTGACGAGGGCGATCCGCTCGCCGAGCGAGTCTTCGAGCACGACGGCCCGCGCGTACAGGGAGTCGCGAACGCCGCGCGCGCGCCGGCCGTCGGGGCCGTACCCGCCGAGGCCGATGGGGCGGTCCTGGACGTCGGGCGTGATGTTGGCGACGCCGAACCCCGCGCGGAACCGGGCGCCGGCCTCACGTTGAGGCGGAGGCGATAGCGGCGACGGCGCGAAGGTAGACCGGCGCGCGCACGCCGCGAGCAGCACGGCCGTCACGAGCGGCGAAGCCCGAAGCCTCATCGGCCCCGCCCCATGCGGCGCGCGTAACCAAGCCCGATGCCCATCCACACCAGCCGGCGCGAGGACCTGGTGATGGACACCCGCCGCGTCGCGTCGTCGAGGTTCAGCTGCGCATGCAGTGTCATCCGCGCGGTCACCGGCCCGGAGGCCAGGTTCGCGGCCAGCGCGAGGCCCACGTACGTCACGCCCCGCCGCTCGGCGACGAACGTCTCCGAGGCGTCGGCCGGATCGCGCTCCTGACCGAGGCTCGCGCCGGCCGTCGCGATCACGTCGAGATTGGCAAACATGGGCACCAGCGGCAGCGGCGCGGTGAGGCTGCCTTCGACGAACCCGCCCTTGGCCCGGGTGACATCCCACCACGCCACGGCGGAAGGGGTCAGCGGCAGGCGCGAGCCGGTGAGCCGGGCGTACAACTCCTGGGTGTCGTCGTTCGTCGTGCGGCGCGCAACCGCATCGCGGCCCCCGTAGTCGTAGTGCACCAGGCCCAACCGCAGGTCCAGGGGCTCAGTCACCACACCCACTTCGCCCCACCAATCGAGCTCCGTCCATCCAAGCCGGCCGGCTCCGCCGTCGTTCCAATCTCCCGGTTCGGCGCTGCTGAGCTGCAGGCTGGTCCAGCTGCCACCCGAGAGGCTCACGGCGCCGAGACCCACCTGAGCGAACAGGCCGCCCTGCAGGACTTGCCCGTTCGATCGGACCAGGCCGCGCCAGACGTAGTTGCCGTTCCAGTCGAGGTCCACGCCGATCGCCGCCTGCGCCGAGACGGAGTGCGGGCGCGCCGTCACCAGACAACACAGCGCCGCGGCTACCGCGAACCCTCGACGCCCCGGCCGCACGCGGTCCCGCGGGACCCCCGGCGATGACGCCGAGGCTGGCAGCGCGGTCGGGATCAACGGAGAGCCGCCGGCAGCTCAGGCATCAGGCTCCCGACCAAGCCAACCCGCAGGGCGTGGATGCGCCGGTCCAGCCAGATGTTGTAATAGTCCTGACCCCAGTAGTGATGGACGATGACGCCGAGCTGGCCCAGCGGCCTCGGGCGCACCGCGAGACTCGCCGACCACTGGACGCGCTCGAGCCCGCTGCGGAACAGCGTGTCCACCGGTCCGATGAGGATCGCCGGGTTCAGCTGCGCGCGCCACACGCCACCGGCTCCGGGCATCCGGAACACCCATTCGGCCTGGAACCTGAGGCGGTTGCGGCCGTAGCGGTCGCGGATCGGCGGATCGAGCGCGCCCGCGGGGTTGATCTGGAGGACCGCGCTCTGCGCGGCGAACCCGCGGCCGATCGTGCGTCCCCTGTGGACGCCGATCTCCACGTAGTTCGTCGCGAAGCTTCCATTCCGGTGATTGAGCGCTCCGGTCGAGTCGAGGAGCGGGCCTTCCTGACCGTTCGAGTAGTGCGCCACGGCGAACGACGCGTAGAGCAGCGCGGCCCCCGGATCCCGCACGGAGCGCGGCCACACGAACGCGGTGAGCCGCGGCGCGTAGCTCGGCGTCCGCACCGGAAACGACTCTGTGTCGTACATGCGGAGGGTCACGATCGGGCTGGCCACGACGACGCCGTTCAGCCAGGGCAGCGCCAGGCGGAAGTGCGGGGCGATCATGGCCTCGAAGATCAGCGGATCCAGCTGATCGTTGATTCGGAGCTGGTGGCTGAACAGGATGTAGCTGTCCTCGAGGCGCGCCGTCGCGATCGACGCGCTCCGTTGGCGGGCGTCGGCCGGTGGTTCCCGGAGCTCCTGGGCCGTGGCCGGTGTCGCCGCGAACAGCACCATGGCCGCCAGCACGTTGCTCCGCATGGACCCTCCGAACCACTCCAGCCGCCCCGGGGCTACCCCCACCCCTCCCGGAGCACCCGTCCGGCATTCCCCCCAATCACCTTCATCACCTGCTCTTCCGGAAGCCCGTGCGCCAGCAGCATCGCCGTGATCTTCCACAGCTGGCCCGCGTCCCAGCAGTCGTCGGCGGTATCCGTGAAACCGTCGAAGTCGCTGCCAATCATGACATGATCCCACGAGCCGAGACACTCGTAGATGTACGAGGCCTGTTCCCACAGGATATCGAGCACCGTCCGCCCGCCGTCGGAACGGAGCCACTGCGGCGTCAGGACCAGCCCCACCGCCCCGCCGCTCCCGGCGATCGCCCGAAGGTCGGTCTCATCGAGATTGTACGGGTGGGGGCAGAACCTCCGGAGGCCGACGTGCGTCGCCATGATCGGACGCTTCGAGCCGATGGCATCGTAGACGGCCTGCCGGGCCCGGGGCGTGCAGTGGCAGACGTCCACCAGCATCCGGCAGGCCGCGAGCTTCTCCAGCAGCCGGTAGCCGAGCGGGCTGATGGCCGGACCTTCGTCCGCGTGGAACCGGAACTGGCACGGAATCCGGCCCAGCAACTCGGGCGGGATGCCGACGGTCTGCGCGAACATCTCGTTGTGGAAGAAATGCGCGAGCGTGAGGCAGGCGACGCCGCGCGCGCACAGCTCGTCCACGCGGTCGACGTCGCCGTCGAGCACGTGGGCGCCCTCGACGGTGTGCACGACGGCCATCCTGCCGCTCGCCACGATGCGCCCCAAGTCCGCCGCGGTGCGCGCGACCTCCGCGCAACCGGGCTCGCGAGCCGCCTCGGCCTCGAAGCCGTCCAGCACCTCGCGCAGCAGCACGAACCGCGCTTCGGTGCGGAGCCGGTCCAGCCCGGGCACCAGATCACCCGCGAACGGCAGCAGCGAACAATCGTTGAGAATCTCGCGCTCCGGCACGTAGTGGCTCGCCCACGCGACGCCGACCCTGCCGTGCTCAAGCTGGCGGAAGCCGCTGCGCAGCTGCGCGGGGTGGAAGCCCGGCTCCGCCCGGTGGCGGCCCCACAGATCGTGCCCGAACAGGAAGTGCGACAGCGAGGGGTGCACGTGCGCGTCGGTGAACGGCGCCGCCCGGTGCAGGGCCACCACCTCGTTCGACGGCCCGGGGCGTTGCAGCGGCGCGATCATGACCACCTCGGAGGGAGATCGCTCGATACGACCGGCACCCGGAACCTCCTGCCCGGGCCGGAATGCGTCGGTTCGGGCGCCGAGCGCATTCCGGATACAGGCGGCGGGACACGCAGAACTACGGTTAGGAGGATGGAGCTTCGAGGGTACCGGGAAACCCGACCGCGTCAAGCAAACCGGCCAGAACCCGGCAGAATCGCCGGGTTTTGGCCGTTCCGCGCTAGGCAAGCGCGCGGACGGCGGTGACGAACCGCTCGACTTCGTCCTCCGTGTTGTAGTAGTGCACGCTGGCGCGGACCATCCGCTCCAGCCCCCGCGGTTCCATGTCGAGACGCGCGTACTCGACCAGCGACACCGTCACGTTGATCCGGCGCTGGAGCAGCGCCGCCTTGAGGTCGTTGGGATCGAGGCCCGCCACCGTGAACGTCACGATGCACCCCTTCACCGCCCCGAGGTCGTGGACCCGCACGCCGGGGACTTCGGCCAAGCGTCGGCGCAGCAGCGCTCCCAGCGCGCGACCCCGTTCCCAGATCGCCTCGAGACCCCAGTCGAGCGCGTACGCGACAGCGACCCCGAGGCCGATCTTCGTGGCGTAGTTGGTCTCCCAGTTCTCGAACCGCCGCGCGTCGGGCCGCCACGCGTAACGGTCCGCGGCGACCCAGGTGGCCGCGTGGAGGTCCACGAACGGCGGCTCGAGCCGTTCCAGCACTGCCCGCCGCACGTACAGGAACCCGGTGCCGCGCGGCCCGCGCAGGAACTTGCGGCCCGTGGCGGAGAGCAGGTCGCAGCCGATGCGCGTGACGTCGAGCGGCAGCTGCCCCGCCGACTGGCACGCGTCCACCAGGTACAACGCGCCGTGACCGTGATCGCGCACCACGCGCCCGATGTCCTCCACCGGGTTCACCAGGCCGCCGTTGGTCGGCACGTGCGTGATCGCGACGAGCCGAACGCGCCCGTCGAGCATGCGCCGCAGCGCCTCGACGTCCACCTGGCCCATTTCGTCGCTCGGCACGACCTCCACGGTCGCGCCGGTCCGGCGCGCCACCTGCAGCAGCGCGAGATAGTTGCTCACGTACTCCGCGCGCGCGGTCAGCACGCGGTCGCCGGGGCCGAGCGGCACGGCGTAGAACGCCATGTCCCAGGCCCGGGTCGCGTTTTCGACCACGGCGATCTCGTCGCGCCCGCAGCCGATGAGTCGCGCGATGGCGTCGTAGGTCGCCTCCCAGCGCGCCGCTTCGCGATTCGCCGCCTCGTACCCGCCGATCCGCGCCTCGAGCTCGAGGTGTTCCGTCACGGCCTCGAGCACGGGCCGCGGCATGAGCGCCGCGCCGGCATTGTTGAAGTGGAGGACCTCGGCGCAGCCGGGTGTCTCGGCGCGCGCGCGCTGGACGTCCATGGGCATCGGGACTCCGGTGGAAGGACCGGGATGGAAAGGTCGTCGGAGGCGGTGGATCAGGCCAGTACGAGCCCGATGACACCCGCCACGGCCACGAGCGCGGGCTCCGGCAGCCGCCGCCACGCGAGCAGAAGGGCCAGCGCGCCGGCGGCGATCCAGAGGGTCGTGAGGTCGGTGATTGCGCGCCGGCCAAGCACGACGGCCGCGCCGGCGATCGCGCCCGCGGCGGCGGCCGTCACGCCGCCCACGAAGGCGCGCACCCGCGCGCTCGCCACCAGGCGCGAGAAGAACGGCGCGGCGAGCACGACCGCCAGCCACACCGGCAGGAACACGCCGATCGCGGCCACCAGCCCGCCCAGCGGCCCGGCCGCGAGGTGGCCGACGAACGCGACCGTGATCACGACGGGCCCGGGCGTGATCATCGCCACCGCCACCGCGTCGAGGAACTGCCGGTCGTCGAGCCACTCGTACTCCGCCACGACGCCGCCGTAGAGGAACGGGACGATGGCGAGACCGCTGCCGAACACCACGGCGCCCGCCTTGAAGAAGAACGCGCCGATCCGCGCCAGCTCGTCGGGCGCGGCCGGGCCGTGCACCCCGGTCAGCAGCCACGGCGGGATGGCGAGTGCCGCCGCGACGGGCGCCACCCGCTCCCGCGCGGCGAGCATCACCAGCCCGCTTCCGACGATCACCCACAGGATCTCGCGTTCCGTGGCCGCCACCGCGACCGCGTTGAGCGCCCACAGGCCCCACGCCAGCGCGTCGCGTCCGAGCGTCATGCGGGCGAGCTTCACCGCGCTGCGCGCGATGATGGCGATGACCGCCGCGCCCACCCCGTAGAACGACTGACGCATCCACGGCAGCTCGCCGGCCTGCAGGTACAGGGCGGCGAGCACCAGCACGATCGCGAGCGACGGAACCACGAACGCGACCGTGGTGGCGGTGGCTCCGAGCAGACCGCCCCGCAGCCAGCCCAGATAGGTCGCGACCTGGGCCGCGAGCGGCCCGGGGGCGAGCTGCGCCAGCGCCAGCGCTTCGGCGAACTCGCGCTCGCCGAACCAGCGGCGCCGCTCCACCAGGTCGCGCTGCATGTACCCGACCAGCGCGATCGGTCCGCCGAACCCTGTGGCGCCGAGCCACAGGAAATAGCGCGTGAGCGCCGCGAGACTCACCTGCGGCGTCGCGCGAACGCCCGGTACAGCCCCTCGAACAGGTCGGTGGCGCGCGCGAGCCGCGCGGCGTCGTCCGGGTGCGCGGCCACCAGGCCGTCCACCAGCGCCGCGACCCCCGCCGCCTCCGCCCGGCCGAACCGGTCGTCTTTGCAGTCCACGTCGTGCACGATTTCACCGAGATCGCGCAGGCCGGGGTCGCCCAGTCCGAACCGTGCCACCAGGGTCTCGAACGTGCACCGCGCGCCCTCGTGCGTGTACTCGGCGTCGAACATGTCGAACCGCAGCTCGCCCGGCTCCGGCCGGTAGCCGCGGGCCGGCACGAACTTGAAGCGCGCCTCGGGATCGATGAACCGGCGGATCAGCCACGCGCTCGCCATCCGGTCCACCTTGATGCCGGTGCGCGTCACCCAGGTGCGCCCGGGCTCGACCCGGTCGAGCGCCGGGCCCTCCGCGGCCTGCGCCGCCACATCCCGCTCGCGCGCGAACATCGCCTCCACCTCCTCGTCGCTGATGCCACGCAGGAACGACGCGGCGCACACCACCGCTTCGCCGCCCTCCGCCGCGATGTCCCGCGCGAGCCACTCGAAGTCCTCGTACGCCTCGTCCGTGTTTCCGAGCACGTACACCGTGTTCTTCAGGGCGACCGCCCCGATCTTCGCCAGGCGCCGCCGGACCTTGACCCTGAGGTAGGCCGGCTCCGGCGGGAGCTGGTGGATCAGCAGCAGCCAGCGGGGAGGTCCCACGACCCCTTGCGCTGATGATTCAACTGTATCATTCATTACGTCGCTAATGTATCCCCAATCGGTCAGGCGGTCAACAGGCGGCGCATGAGCTCGGAACCGGTACTGCTCTTCTCGCGATCGGACGTGGCGGACCTGCTGGACCCGGCCGCCACGGTCGAAGCCGTCGAGGCGGCCTTTCGCGCCCAGGGCGAGGGCACGGCCGGCCCCGCGGGGGTCCTCGGCACGCACGTCGAGGGCGGCCGTTTTCACGTCAAGGCGGCCGCCCTCACGCGGGGGGGGGGGCGGGCGTTCTACGCCGCGAAGGTGAACGGGAACTTCCCCGGCAACCCGGACCGCGGTCTTCCGACGATCCAGGGCGTCCTGGTCCTCGCGGACGCTTCGAACGGAACGCCGCTGGCAGTCATGGAGTCGGGCGAGCTGACCGCGCGCCGTACCGCGGCCGCGAGCGCGGTAGCCGCGCGTCATCTGGCCTGCGCCGACGCCGACACCGCGGCCATCATCAGGTGTGGTGCCCAGGCCCGCGCCCACCTCGCCGCACTGCTGGTGGTGCGCGCCTTGAAGGCGGTGTGGGTCGCGGACCAGGACACAGAGCGCGCGCGTGCGTTCGCCACGCAGGCGGCCCGCGAGTTCGGCATCGAGGTGCGCGCGGCGGAAAGCGTTCGGCGGGCCGCGCGCGCCGCGCCGATCGTGGTGACCTGCACGACGGCCTTGGCGCCCATCCTCCACCCGGGCGACGTGCTGCCGGGCACCTTCGTGGCGGCCGTCGGCGCCGACAGCGAGCGGAAGTCCGAGATCGCGCCGGCGCTGATGGCCGGCGCGGCGGTGGTGTGCGACGTCGTCGAGCAGTGCGCGCGGATCGGCGACCTGCACCACGCCCTCGAGGCCGGGGCGATGCGCCTCGAGGACGTACGCGGCGAGCTGGGCCGGGTGGTCGCGGGCCGCGGTGCCGGGAGGCGCAGCGACGACGAAATCGTCATCTTCGACAGCACCGGCACCGCCCTGCTGGACGTCGCCGCGGCGGCCGTGGTCTACGAGCGGGCCCGGGCCGCGGGGGGGGGTCGCGGCACGCCGGTGCCGCTCCGGGACTGACCATGCGCATCGACACCGCCTACCTGCACCGCACCCTGGCGGACCTGGTCCGCCTCAACTCGATCAATCCCGCCTTTTCGGGCGGGCGCACCGACGAGCGGCTCGTCGCGGCCTGCGTGGCCGATGCCCTGCGCGCGTTAGGCGCGGAGGTGACGCTGCACGAGCCGCAGCCGGGCCGCGTCAGCGTGACCGGCCGCGTGCGCGGGACGGGCGGCGGGCCGTCGCTCATGCTGTACGCGCACCACGACACCGTCGGCGTGGAGGGGATGGCTGATCCCTTCTCCGCGGAGATCCGCGACGGCCGGATGTACGGCCGGGGCGCGTACGACATGAAGTGCGGCCTGGCCGCGTGCCTCGCCGCCGTGCACGCCCTGCGCGGCGGCGGTGTCCGGCTCGCCGGCGACGTGGTGGTGTGCAGCGTGGCCGACGAGGAGGTCGCCAGCATCGGCATCAGCGACGTGCTCACCCGCGTGCGCACCGACGCCGCGATCGTCACCGAGCCGACGGAGCTCGAGGTCTGCGTCGCGCACAAGGGCTTCGCGTGGCTGCGTGTGTCGACCCACGGCCGGGCCGCGCACGGCAGCCGGTACGACGAAGGGGTGGACGCCAACCTGCGGATGGGGCGGTTCCTCTCGCGCCTCGAGGTGCTGGAGCGCGCGCTGCGCGCGCGGGCCGCCCATCCGCTGCTCGGCACGCCGTCGCTGCACGCCGCCGTGCTCAGGGGCGGGACCGGCGAGAGCACCTACGCCGCGCGGTGCGACCTCGACATCGAGCGGCGCATGCTGCCCGCCGAGCGGGACGACGACGTGGTGGCCGAAATCCGGGCGATCCTCGATGAGCTGGGCGCGGCCGATCCGACCTTCCAGGGTGAGGTCGCCCTGTCGCTCAGCCGCCCGGGCTGGGAGACACCGGTGGACGCCCTGATCGCGCGGGCGGTGCGTGACGCGGCGCGGCGCGCGCTGGGCCGCGACGGCCCACTGGTCGGCAAGTGGTACTGGATGGACACGTCACTGATCGCGCAGGCGGGCATCGAGACGATCGTGTTCGGTCCCAGCGGCGCGGGCGCGCACGCAGCCGTGGAGGGGGTGGACCTCGCGTCGGTCGAGCAGACGGCCGCGATCCTGGCGGACGCAGCCGTGGCCTACTGCGGGCGCGCGAAGGAGAGTGTGGCATGAAGTGGATCACCCGGGAGCGACCGAAGATCGATCGCGTGGCGTGCCCGTGGCTCATCGCGCGGTTCATAGACGACGCGCCGGAGTTCCTGTTCGTTCCCCCAGCGGAGGTCCTCACGACCGCGCAGCGGTGCGGCGCGACCCCGTTCGACGTCGAGGGCGTCGAGCTGTCGCACGAGGGGCCGCTGTGCAGCTTCGACGCGTTCGTGAAGAAGTACCGGATTGCCGACCCCGCGATCGGCGAGCTCGCGGTGATCGTGCGCGCCGCCGACACGGACCGGCTGGACCTGGTCCCGCAGGCGGCCGGCCTGCTGGCGATCTCGCTCGGGCTGTCGCGGTGCTTCGCGGACGACCACGAGCAGCTGCGCCACGGGTTCGTAGTCTACGACGCGCTGTATGCCTGGCTCACGCAGGCCCGGGGCGAGCGCCACACCTGGAACCCGCAGCGACGACCCACGGGCAGCCTCGGCCCACTGTGGGGCGTACGGATGTAGCCTGAGCTGACACGGGCTGAAGCCCGTGCCGCATCTGCCTCGCACGCCTGGTCCCTCGGGAACGTGCGATTCAGCGCGGGCCCCTGCAGATTCGTACTTGAGGAACGTGCGCGCGATTCGAGTGGCAACCGGCGCGGCGGTCGCGCTCGTGGCGGCTGCCGCGGGAGCGTCGTGGGCCCAGGGCGGGGGCTTCGGCACCATCCAGAGCGCGCCCGTGCCGCCCGGCCACGCCTTCTACTTCACCCGCGGTATCTACACCGGGTTCGGCGGCCGCCGCTTCGGCAGCTGGGCGACCGACTGGCCCAAGGCCGATCGCCAGTTCCTGATCGGGCTCACCCGCCTCACGAAGGTCGACGCCTACGACGGGGACAACGCGGTCCGGCTCGACGACCCGGAGCTTCGGCGCTTCCCTCTCCTCTACATGGTGGAAGTCGGGCGCATGGACCTGACCGAGCCCGAAGTGCTGGGCCTGCGCGGCTACCTCGAGGCCGGCGGGATGCTGTTCGTGGACGACTTCTGGGGCGCGGCGCAGTGGGCCAACTTCGAGGCCAACATCCGGCGGGTGCTGCCCGAGTATCCCATCGTGGAGCTGGCGCCGGAACATCCGGTGCGACGGGGCGTCTATACCATTGACACCATCGTCCAGGTTCCGAACATCGGGAACGGGTGCCGCGGCGGCCCGACCGGCGAATACGGCGGCAACGTGCCCTACCTGCTCGGAATGTCGGACGACCGCGGACGCCTGCTGGTGCTGATCAGCTACAACAGCGATCTCGGCGACGCGTGGGAATGGGCGGAGCAGCCGTGCTATCCCCTGCCCTTCTCCAATTACGCGTACCGCCTCGGGGTGAACGCGGTCGTCTACGGCATGACCCACTGACCGGCGCGATGGACCAGCTCTTCACCTTCCTCTTCAAGTACCGGCCCGCCGCGTTCGCGCGCGGCACGCTGGGCTTCGAGCCGCCGGGGCCGTGGTGGCTCGCGGCGACGATCGGCGCGGCGGCCGTCATCCTCGGCGCGACCTTCTACTTGCGGTCGGCGCGACTCGCCACCCGCGACCGGTTGGTGCTCGCCGGGTTGCGCGCCGCGGCGCTCGCGGTGCTGGTCGCGTGCCTCAGCGGGCCGGTGCTGCTGGTGGCCACGGCGGTGCCGCAGCGCAACCTGGTCGCGGTCCTGATCGACGACTCGCGCTCGATGGGGATCCGCGACGCCGCCGATCGCAGCCGGCTCGACGCGGCGCTGGAGGCGTTCGCCCCGGAGACCGGGCGCCTCACCCGGCGACTCGCCGAACGGTTCCAGGTGCGGACGTTCCGGTTCTCGGAGGCGCTCGCCGCGCTCCCGGCGGGGGGAGGGGGGGCCCCGCTCGCGCCGTCGGGCCGCCAGACGGACCTCGCCGGCGCGCTCGTAGCGGCCCGCGAGCGGCTCGAGGGCGGCGCGCCGCTGGCCGGCGTCGTCCTGGTGAGCGACGGAGGCGACAATGCCGACGGCGGCCTCACCGACGTGCTGCTGCGCTATCGCGCCGCGGGGGTTCCGGTGCACACGGTGGGCGTCGGCGCCGAGCGGTTCGCCCGTGATGTGGCGGTGGAGCCGGCGGCGCTGCCCGAGCGCGCGCTGCGGCACAGCCGGCTGGTGGTCGAGGTGCGCCTGCGCCACCGCGGCTTCGGCGGCGTGACCGTGCCGGTGATCGTCGAGGACGAAGGCGCGATCGTCGGCCGCACCGACGTCCGGCTGCCCCGCACCGGCGATGCGGTAACGGCGAGCATCGGGTTCACGGTGGGGACCGCCGGCCCGCGCCGGCTCCGCATCCACGTCCCGGTGCAGCGCGACGAGCAGGTCGCCGAGAACAACGCGCGGGAGGCGCTGCTCGTGGTCGAAGATCGCCTCGAGCCCATCCTCTACTTCGAAGGCGAGCCGCGGTTCGAGGTGAAGTTCGTGCGCCGTGCCCTCACTGACGAGCGGCAGCTGCGCGTGGTGACGTTGCAGCGCACCGCCGACGACAAGTTCCTGCGACTCGACGTTGCGGACTCGACCGAGCTGGTGGCCGGCTTCCCGCGCACCCGTCAGGAGCTGTTCCGCTACCGGGGCCTCGTGTTGGGCAGCGTCGAGGCGAGCTTCTTCACCCGCGACCAGCTCCGGATGCTCGCCGACTTCGTCCGGGTGCGCGGCGGCGGCCTGCTGGTGCTCGGCGGCCGACACGCGTACACGGCCGGGGGCTACGCCGGCACCGCGCTGGCGGACGCGCTGCCGGTGGTGCTGCCGCGGGAGGCCGACACCACCTACTTCCGCGAAGCGAGGGCGCGGCCGACGCCGGCCGGGCGGCGCCATCCGGTGACGCGGCTCGGCGGCTCGGACGAAGAAGACGCGGCGCGGTGGGACTCGCTGCCGCCGCTCGGCATGGCGCACCCGATCGAGGGCGCCAAGCCGGGCGCGGCCGTCCTGCTCACGGGCGAGACCGACCGCGGCGAGTCGCTGGTGATGCTCGCGGCGCACCGCTACGGCCGCGGCCGCGCCGTGGCCTTCCCGGTGCTCGATTCGTGGATGTGGCAGATGCACGCGAGCATCCCCGTGGAGGACCAGACGCACGAACGGCTGTGGCGCCAGCTGTTGCGCTGGCTGGTCAGCGACGTGCCCGAACCGGTGACCGTGCGGCCCTCGGCCACGCTGGTCCTGCCGGGGCGCGGCGTGCCGCTGGTGGCCGACGTGACCGACTCGGCCTACGTGGCGCTCAACGGCGCCGAGGTCGTCGCGACGGTGCGCGGCGCCGACGGCACCACGACGACGCAGCCGCTGACCTGGGCGGTCGAGCGCGACGGCGAGTACCGCGGCACCATCACGCCTCCGGCCGGGGGGGAGGGCCTGTACGAAGTGACCGTGGACGCGCGCGCGCACGGGCGGCTGCTGGGCACGAGCCGCGCCTACGTGCAGGCCGGCGACCCGCGGCTCGAGTTCGCGAACGCGGAGCGGCGTACCGCGCTGCTGGAGCGGCTCGCCGAGGAGACCGGGGGTCGCGCCTACGACATCGCCGCCGCGGACGGGCTCCCGGACGACGTGCGGTTCACCGCCGCGGGCGCCACCTCGCGGGAGCGGCTCGACCTGTGGGACATGCCGGCCGTGCTGCTGGTGCTGCTCGCGCTGATCGGCGCGGAGTGGAGCTACCGCAGGGTGCGGGGCCTCGCGTGAGGCTGTTCGCGGTCGCGCAGACCTGGCTGGTGGTGGTCACCGGTCTGGCAGGCGATCCGGCGCGGCGCGCCACGCTCGAGCAGCACGCGGGTCACCTGGTGGCGGCCGCGCGGACCCGCCTCGGGGTGGACCCGCAGCACATCGTCCAGCTCGGCGAAGGCACGACGCCGGCCGCGGGCGCGGAGCAGATCCGCCGCACTCTCGCCGACGTGGCGAGCCGCGCCGAGCCTAACGCGCTGGTCGTCGTCGCCCTGATGGGGCACGGCAGCGCGCTGGGCGGCGAGCCGCGGTTCAATCTGTCCGGACCCGACCTCACCGCGGCGGCCTTCGCGCGCGCGCTGGAGCCGCTGCGCACCCAGGAGGTGGTGGTCGTGGTGGCGACCAGCGCCAGCGGGCCGTGGACCGCGGCGCTGGCCGGACCGCGCCGGGCGGTGATCACGGCGACGCGCTCGGCGATCGAGCGCGACGAGACGGTGTTCGCTCGGTACCTGGTGGAGGCCGTCGCCGGCGAGGGCGGCGACGCCGACCGCAACGGCCGGCTGTCGGTCCGCGAGCTGTTCGAGTACGCGCGGCAGGGCGTGGACCGCCACTACCGCGAGCTGCGGCGGCTCCGGACCGAGCACGCGCTGCTCGACGACAACGGCGACGGCCGCGGCAGCCTGGCGGCGTCCGACAGCGGCGACGGCTCGCGCGCCGCGACGCTCTACCTCAATGGCGCGCCCGACGCTGCCGGGGCGGACGCGGCGCTCGCGCCGCTGTTCGCGCGCCGCGACTCGTTGGAGCGCGCGGTAGCGGCGCTCCGCGCGCGACGCGCCGCGCTCGACTCGGCGGCGTACGAGCGCGAGCTGGAGCGGCTGCTGCTGGATCTCGCCCAGGTGGGCCGCACGATCCGCGAGCGCCGGGGGACGGGAGGCACCAACCCGTGACGGCCCCCCTCCCCCTGCTCCTCGCGTTGGCGCTCGTCGCGCAGGCGCCCCCCTCCCCGCCGTCCGCGGCGGCGCGGCAGCGCGTGGACAGCCTGCTGCTCGTGGGCCGGTACGAGGAGGCCGCGCGGGCGGCGGCCGCTGGCGGACTCGACGCGCGCGCCGGCGAGGCGTGGCTGGCCATCGGCCGGTGGGACGACGCGGCGGCCGCATTCGGCCGCGCCTCGCGGGGGGGGGGCCGCGACACCCTGCGGGGCCGGTTGGGGCAGGCCGAGCTGGCGGCGCTGCGCGGCGCGCGGGCGGAAGCGCGGCGCGGCTGGCGCGCCCTCATCGCGGCGTACAACCGGAGCCGCTCGCTGCGCGCCGACGAGCTGCTCACCGTGGCGACGGCCGCCGAGCGGCTGAGCGCGGCCGAGCCCGTCCTCGCGCGCGACGCGCTGCGCGGCTACGACGAGGCGATCGCCGCGGATCCCGCCGACCTCGAGCCGCGGCTGCGCGCCGCCGCGCTGCTCCACGCGCGCTACAACTTCGCCGAGGCGCGCACCGCGTTCGAAGACGTGCTGCGCCGCTCGCCGGGGCATCCCCGTGCCTTGTTAGGCATCGCCGACACCCGGCGCGCGCTCATGGACGGCGACCCGGTGCCGCCGGCCGAGAGCGCGCTGGTGCGCAATCCTAACCTGGTCGAGGCCCGGGTGTTTCTCGCGCGGATGAATCTCGAGGCCGACGACTGGGCGGGCGCCGCGCTGGAGAGCGCCCGCGCGCTGGCGGTGAACCCGCGCTCGCGCAAGGCGCTGGCCGTACGCGCGGCGCTCGCGGTCGTGCGCGGCGACACCGCGCGGCTGGCCGCCATCGAGCGCGACCTCGGATCGGCCGACACGACCTACGCCGAGCACTGGGTCGCCGCCGCCGAGGCGCTGGCGCGGATGCGGCGCTACGGCGACGCGGCGGCGCTCGCGGAGCGCGCCGTGGCCCGCGACCCGGCCTCGTGGCGCGGGTGGGCCGTGCTGGGCGCGAACCTGCTGCGGCGCGCGCAGATCGCCGCCGGGCGCGCCGCGCTCGAGGTCGCGTTCCGCGGCGACCCGTTCGACCCGTGGACCAAGAACACGCTCGACCTGCTCGACACGCTGCAGCGCTATCCCGAGACGTCGAGCCGCCGGTTCCGGTTCGTCATCGACGCCAAGGAGAGCGCCGCCCTGACGCCGTACTTCGCCGCCACGGCGGAAGAGGCGTACGATCGGCTCGCGGCGCGCTACGGCTTCACGCCGCCCACGCCGATCCGCGTCGAGGTCTTCCCCACGCACGCGGACTTCTCGGTGCGCACCGTCGGCCTGGCGGGCATCGGCGCGCTGGGGGTGTGCTTCGGACCCGTCATCGCGATGGACTCCCCATCGGCCCGGGACCGCGGCGCGTTCAACTGGGGCTCCACCCTCTGGCACGAGATCGCGCACGTGTTCCACCTCGAGCGCTCCCGCTACCGGGTGCCGCGCTGGCTCACGGAGGGGCTCGCGGTCCACGAGGAGCGCCGCGCGCGATCCGGCTGGGGCGAGGAGGCCAGCCCGGCGTTCCTGCGGGCGTTCGACGCCGGCGAGCTGCCGCCGCTCTCGCGGCTCAACGACGGGTTCATCCGCCCGCCCACCCCGCAGTCCATCGGGTTCGCCTACCTGCTCGCGTCGTACGCCGCCGAGTGGCTCGAGGCGATCTGGGGCGCCCCGGTGTTCGTGCGGATGCTCGACGGCTACGGGCGCGGGCTGGACTCCCGCACGATCTCCGACTCGATCCTCGGCGCGCCGCTCGACACGATCGACGCGCGGTTCGACGCCTGGATGCGGCAACGGTTCGCGACGCGGATCGGGGCGCTCGACGATCTGGCGCGAGCACTGGCGGCGGGGCACGAGGCCGCGCGGGCCGGGCGCGCCGAGGGGGCGCAGCGCCACTTCGAGCGCGCCCGCCAGCTGTTCCCCGAGTACGCCGGCCCCGACAGTCCGTATCGCGGCTTGGCCCGGCTCGCCGCGCAGCGCGGCGACCGCGCCGCCGCCGCCGCCGCCCTCACGGCGCTGCTCTCGCACGACGCCACGGCCTATGATGCCGCCATCGAGCTGGCCGGCCATCTGGATGCCATCGGCCGTGCCGACGAGGCCGCGGCGGCGCGCGAGCAGGCGCTCTCGATTTCGCCGCTCGACCAGACCGTGCACGAGCAGCTTGCGGTGTACTACACGCGCGCCGGCCGCCACGCGCTCGCGGTCCGCGAGCGGCGCGCGATCGTCGCGCTCGGCCCGCTCGATCGGGCGCGGGCCTGGTTCCGGCTCGCCCAGGCGCACGAGGCCGCCGGGCAGGGCGACGAGGCGCGGCACGCGGTGCTGCGCTCGCTCGAGACGGCGCCCGGCGACGCCGAGGCGCAGGAGCTGCTGCTGCGGCTCCGGGAACGCCGCCCATGACCGCGCGCGACGGCCTGGCCACGCTCGCGATCGCCGTGACCCTCGCCGCGGGAGCCGCGACGGTCGCGGCGCAGGGCCGCGGGTTCCGCGAGGCCAGCGGCCAGCGACGCGCCGACGACCCGCGGTTCATGGCGCACAACGTGCCGTACGACGCGCGCGTGACGTTCGTGCGGCTGGCGTTCAATCCGTCGCGGGCCCGCATGGGCCGGGCCGGCGGCGGCGGGTGGTTCGACGGCATCGACTACTTCTGGGACCACGACTACCCGCGCGCCGACCAGCACCTGACGACCATCGTGCGCGAGCTGACGACCATGCGGCCGCCGGACGGCTCGAACGTGCTGTGGATCGGCAGCCCCGAGATCTTCCGCTACCCGATCGGCTACGTGTCGGAGCCGGGCTGGTGGACCCAGACCGACGAGGAGGCGGCCAACCTGGGCGCGTTCCTGCGGAAGGGCGGGTTCCTCATCTTCGACGACTTCGAGGGCGGGTTCGCGCTCGGGAACCTCGAACGCGAGCTGCAGCGCGTGCTCCCGGGCGCGCGCCTCGTCGAGATCCCGGCGGCGCACGCGATCTTCCACAGCTTCTTCGAGATCGACCCCACGAAGATGGAAAGCCCGTACCGCGTGCAGCCGTACTTTCTCGGCGTGTTCGAGGACAACGACCCGGCGAAGCGGCTGATGCTGATCGCGAACTACAACAACGACATCGGCGAATCGTGGGAATGGTCCGACCAGGGCGTCATTCCCATCGACATCACCAACGAGGCGTACAAGCTCGGCATCAACTACCTCGTGTACGCGCTGACCCACTGACGACGGGAGTCCCGTGACGACGACGCTGCCTAACGCCGCATCTGACACCGCGCTCGCGGACCGCCTCGGCCAGGTCCGCGGCCAGCTCCTCCGCGAGATCCGCAAGGTCATCGTCGGCCAGGACGCCGTGATCGACCAGGTCCTGCTGACGCTGCTCGCCGGCGGCCACAGCCTCATCGTCGGCGTGCCCGGACTCGCCAAGACGCTGCTGGTGCAGACGGTGGCGCGCGCGCTGGACCTCAAGTTCTCGCGGATCCAGTTCACGCCGGACCTGATGCCCAGCGACATCACCGGCACCGACCTCGTCCAGGAAGTCGCGGCGAGCGGCCGGCGCGAGCTGGTCTTCGCCCCGGGCCCGATCTTCGGGAACGTCATCCTCGCCGACGAGATCAACCGCACGCCGCCCAAGACCCAGGCCGCGCTGCTCGAGGCGATGCAGGAGCACCGCGTCACGGTGCAGGGCCGCACCTACGAGCTGCCCGAGCCGTTCTTCGTGTTCGCGACGCAGAACCCGATCGAGCTGGAGGGCACGTACCCGTTGCCCGAGGCGCAGCTCGACCGCTTCATGTTCAACATCATCATCGAGTATTCGGACGAAGCCGACGAGATGGCCATCGTCAACGAGACCACCGGGGCGCCGGCCGAGGACGTCCGCGCGGCGCTGGCCGGGCCCGAGCTGCTCGCGTTCCAGCAGCTGGTGCGGCGCGTGCCCGCCGCCGAGGAAGTGGTGCGGTACGCGGTGCAGCTGGTACGCGCCACGCGGCCCGACAGGAACGGGGCGCCGGACTTCGTGCAGCGCTGGCTCAACTACGGCGCCAGCGTGCGCGCGGCGCAGTACCTCATCCTCGGCGGGAAGGCGCGCGCGCTGCTCGACGGCCGGCACCACGCGCATTTCGACGACGTGCGCGCGCTGGCCCGGCCGGTGCTGCGCCACCGGCTGCTCAAGAACTTCCACGCCCAGTCCGAGCGCGTCGAGACCGACACCATCGTGGCGCGGCTGCTCGAGACCGTGCCCCTGCCGACGTCGGGGATGTGAGCGCGCGGTTTCTCGACCCCCAGGTCCTCGCCAGGATCGACGGCCTGGAGCTTCTGGCGCGCACGGTGGTGGAAGGGTTCATCAGCGGCCTGCACCAGTCGCCCTACCACGGCCTCTCGACCGACTTCGCCGAGCACCGGCCGTATCTGCCGGGCGACGACATCCGGCGGGTGGACTGGCGGCTGTGGGGCCGCACCGACCGGTTCTACGTGAAGGAGTTCGAGGCCGACACCAACGCCAACGTCGTGGTGCTGCTCGACGTGTCGCGGTCGATGGCGTACGGGCGCACCGGCGTCACCAAGCTCGACTACGGGCGCTATCTCGCCGCGACCCTGCTCTACCTGTCGCGGCGCCAGCGCGACCGCGTGGGCCTGGTGACCTTCGATCGCGACGTGCGCGAGGTCGTGCCGCCCTCGGCGCGGCATCTCGAGCGGGCGCTGTACGCGCTGGAGCGCGTCGAGCCCGGCGGGCCGGGAACGCTGGGGCCGCCGCTCGCGCGGGTGATGGCGACGATCCGGCGCCGCAGCATCATGATCCTCATCTCCGATCTCTACGAGCCGCCCGACGCGCTCGCCGAGTCGGTCGGCGTGCTGCGGGGCGCCGGCAGCGACGTGATCGTGTTCCACGTGCTCGACCCGTCGGAGCGCGCCTTCCCGTTCGACGAGCCCGCGCCGTTCGAGGACCTCGAGACCGGCGAGCGCATGCCCGTGGTGCCCGGCGACCAGGCCGAGCGGTACCGCGCGCTGATCGAGGAGCACCTCGCCACGGTGGCGCGGCGGATGAGCGAGACCGGCCTGGACTACGAGCTCGCCATGACCGACCGGCCGCTCGACTACGCGCTGCTCGAATACCTGACGCGCCGGCGGGCGCTGACCCGGGTGCGCTGAGTGGGTTTCCTCGCCCCGCTGTTCCTCGCCGCGCTGGCGGCGCTCGCGATCCCGGTGCTGGTGCACCTGACGCACAAGGAGCGCAAGGAGCCGCAGGTCTTCCCGTCGCTGATGTTCCTGCAACGGATCCCGTTCCGGACCCGCCGGCATCAGCGGATCCGGCACTGGCTGCTGTTCGCGCTGCGCGCGGCGGCCGTGGTGCTGCTCGCCGCCGCGTTCGCACGGCCGTTCCTCGCGCGCGGCGGCGCCGTGGCCGGCGGAGGGCGGTCCGTGGTCGTGCTGCTGGACCGCTCCGCCTCGATGGGGGCGGCGGGCCGCTGGGCCCGCGCGCAACGCGAGGTGCGCGCCGCCATCGACACGCTGGGACCCGGAACGGCGGTGACGCTCATCGCGTTCGACGACCGCGCTGAGGCACTCGCTCGCAACTCGACCGACCGGACCGCGATCGTCGGGGCCCTCGCCCGCGTGAGCCCGGGCTCCGCCGCGGGCCGGTTCGGCCCGGCGTTGCGGCTGGCCGCGAGCCTGCTCGAGGAGCGCGAGGGCAGCGGCGAGGTCGTGGTGGTGTCGGACTTCCCCCAGCGCGCCTGGACCGGCGACGAGGCGGGCGTCCTGCCGGCGGGAACGCACCTCACCACCCGCGACGTCGGCGACAGCGCGCTCGCGAGCGTGGCGGTGACCGGCGTCGTGCTCGAGCACACCGCGGACGGCCGCACCACGGTCACCGCGCGGATCGTCGCGACCGGCGGGGGGGGCCGGGAGCGGACGGTGCCGGCGACGCTCGAGGTGGCGGGCCGGGATGTGCAGACCGTCCGCGTAACAACCGGACCCGGTGCGCCGGCCCTCGCGCGCTTCGATCCGGTGCGCGATCCCGAAGAGCCGCGCCGCGCGCGGGTCCGCGTTCCCGCCGACGATCTTCCCGCCGACGACGCCCATCACTTCGTCCTCGGGCCCGCTCCGCGGCTGCCCGTGCTCCTCGTGACCCGCCCGGGCGCGCGGCCGGGCGACGCGCTGTACCTGCGGCAGGCACTCATGGTGGCGCGCGACCCCGCCCTGCCCGTGACGACCCGCGCCGCGAACGCCGTGCGCGCCGCCGATCTCGATGCGGCCGCGGTCATCGTGCTGCACGAGATGCCGTTTCCCGGCGGGGAAGCCGGCCGGCTTCTGCTGGATCGCGTCCGCGCGGGCGCCGGCCTTCTGGTCGCGCTGGGCGCGCAGGGAAGCCTGCCCGCCGAGATCGGCGATTCCATCGGCCCGAGCCTGCGGCCCACCGATCGCGCCGAGCTGGGCGCGGCGGCCGCGGCCGCCGAACCGACGCACCCCGTGTTCGCCGGGTGGGACGGCTCGCGCGGCGATCCGTTCGCGGGCAGCCGGACGTTCCGCTACCGCCCGCTGGAGCGTGCGCGCACGGCGCTCGCCCGGTTCGACGACGGCACGGCCGCGCTGGCCGCGGCGCGGCTGGGCTCGGGGCGGGTGCTGGTGTGGGCCGCCGACTTCGCGAATCGCTGGAGCGACCTGCCGCTGCAACCGGGGTTCGTGCCCCTGATGCATGGCGCGGCACGGTGGCTGGCGGGCTACGCGCCGGCGCCGACGGCGTTCGCGGTGGGTGAGGTCGCCGAGCTCGCGCGGCCGGCCGCGGGTGCCCTGGTGCTGGAGCGGCCCGATGGCCGGCGGGAGGCGCTCGACCCCGAGGGCCCGGCCCGGGTCCGCCTCGACGCCAGCGGGTTCTGGATGGTGCGTGGCGCGGCCGCGCGCGCCCAGGCGCTGCTGCTCGCCGCCAACGTCCCGACCGAGGAATCCGACCCGGCGCGGCTCGACCCGGCGCGGCTCGGCCTGGCCGTGGCGGGGGGCGCGGCCGCCGCGCCCCGGGAGCGTGCCGGGCCGCCGGCCGACCGGGAGCGGCGCCAGCGGCTGTGGTGGTTCATGTTGGCATCGGTCCTGCTGCTGCTGGCGGCCGAGACCGTGATTGCACAACGTACGCGGGGGATCATCGGATGAACGCCCGGCTGCTCGACCTCATCGCCGTCGCCCGACGCCGCTGGCGCCTGCGTCGCGCGCTTGGCGGCGCCGCCCTGCTGGCGGCCGTCACGCTCGTCACCGTGGTGCTCGCCGCATTCGTGCTCGACCGGGCGCGCTACGCGCCGGCGGTCGTGCGGGTCGCGCAGGCGGCGGTCTGGATCGGCCTGGGCGTGCTGGCCTGGCGGGCGATCGGGCGCGGGTTGCGCCGCCGGGTGAGCGACGCCCAGGTCGCGCTCTACCTCGAGGAGCACGAGCCAACGTTAGGCGGCCGGCTGCTGGCCGCGGTGCGCTTCGCCGACGCCGCCGACGGCCCCGCGATCTCGCGGGCGCTGGTGGACCGGCTGGTCGCCGACGCGGTGGCGCGGTGCGACGCGCAGCCGGCGTTGCGCAGGGTCGAGCAGCGGGGCATCCGGCGCGCGTGGACCGCGCTCGGCGCCACCGGCGCTGCGGCGGTCCTGGCGTTCCTCGCCGGCCCCGCGTTCCTCTCCACGGGTGCGGCGTTCCTCGTCCCGTTGCGCGGCGAAGCGGCGAGCCCGTACGCCGTACGTGTGACGCCAGGCGACACGCTGATCGCGCGCGGCGCCGATCTCGAGATCCATGCGACCCTGCGCGGCTTCGCCGCCGACCGCGTCGAGCTGCTGACCCGGCGCGCCGGCGCCCCCGACTGGGAGCGCAACGCGATGTCCGTGCTGCCCCCCCCCGAGGGCGGCTACGGCCTGATCGTGTTCGACGTGCGCGAGCCGGTGGAGTACCTGATCGAGGCGGCCGGCGTGCGCTCCCGCACCTTCACGGCGCGCGTCGCCGACCTGCCGTGGGTCGCGCAAATCGAGGTCGCCTACACCTTCCCCGCGTACACAGGCCTTTCACCACGCAGCCAGCCCGGCGGCGACATCGCCACGCTTGCCGGCACCCGGGCGCGCGTCACCCTGCGGCCGACGCGGAGCGCCACCGGCGGCGTTCTGGCCGTGGCGGGCGGCGACACCGTCCAGCTCGCGCCCGACACCGCGGGCACGCTGAGCGGCACGCTCACGGTGCGCGCCGCGGGCGAGTACCGCGTGCTGTTGCCGGGGCCGGACGGACGGCTGGTGCCCGCCTCGCCGGCGTACGTCATCGAGGTGCTCGACGACCTGCCGCCGACGGTGACGTTCACGCGGCCCGGCCGCGATGCCGACGCCACGCCGATCGACGAGGTGTTCATCGAAGCGCGCGCGGAAGACGACTTCGGCGTGCGCCGGCTCGATCTGGTGTATCGGGTGAACGGCGGGGCCGAGCGCACCGTGCCGCTGCACGAGGGCGCGCCGCGCGCCGAAGTCGTTGCCGGGCACACCGTGCTGCTCGAGGAACTGAACCTCTCGCCCGGCGACGTCATCTCGTACTTCGCCCGCGCAGCCGACGGGCGGCCAGGGGCGGCGCCGCAGCTCTCCGACATCTACTTTCTCGCGATCCGTCCCTTCGACCGCGCGTTCCGCGAGGCCGAGCAGAGCGGGATGGGCGGCGAGGGCGGCATCGACGCGGGCGAGCTGTCGGAGCGCCAGCGCCAGATCGTGGCGGCCACGTTCCGGGTGCAGCGCGACCGGGCCACCCGGTCGGCCACCGAGCTGCGCAACGATCTCGCCACGCTGGCCCTGACCCAGGGCCGGCTCCGCGACGAGGTGGCCACGCTGGTGCGCCGCCTGCGGACCCGCGGCGTCGCCCAGTCCGACAGCGCGATGGGGCTCGTGGCGGACGCGCTCGACAGCGCGATCGTCGCGATGCGCGAGGCCGAGGAGCAGCTCGGTCGTCGCCAACCCGACGCCGCGCTGGCGCCGGAGCAGCGCGCCCTGACCCATCTGCAGCGCGCCGAAGCCGTGTTCGACCGCGAGCGGCAGGTCGCGCGTGGCGGACAGCAGGGCGGCGGCCGCGGCGGGAGCGCCACGGCCGAAGAGCTGGCGGACCTGTTCGAGCTCGAGCTGGACCGGATGCGGAACCAGTACGAATCCATCGAGCGCGGGCGGCAGCAGAACGCGCAGGAGCAGGTGGACGAGGCGCTGGAGCGGGTGCGCGAGCTGGCGCGGCGCCAGCAGCAGGAGGCCGAGCGCCGGCGGGCCCAGCAGGGCGCGGGCACCGGCGCGCCGGGCAGCGGCCAGCGCCGGCTCGCCGAAGAGACCGAGGAGCTGGCGCGCCAGCTCGAGCGGCTCTCGCGCGAGCAGTCGCAGCCCGAGCTCGACGAAGCCGCGCGGCGGCTGCGCGAGGCCGCGGACCGGATGCGCCGCGCCGCGGCCGATCGCGAGGGGGGCGCCAGCGCCGACGCCGCCACGGACCGGCTGCGCCAGGCGCAGCGCGACCTGGAGCGCGGGCGCTCGGACGGTTTGCGCCGCGACGTGGACCAGGCGCGCGCACGCGCCGAACGGCTGGCGCAGCAGCAGCAGGGGGTCGAAGAGGACGTGCAGCGCCTGGGGGGGGGCCAGGATACGCCGGAAGCGCGCGCCGAGCGGCTGCGCCGGCTCCAGGAGCGCAAGGACCTCATGGCCGGGGAAGTGGGGGCGTTGGAGCGCGACATCGAGCGCCTGGCGCGCGAGGCGCAGGGGACGCAGCCCGACGCGGCGCGGCGCCTGCGCGAGGCGGCCCGCGGCCTCCGCGACGGGCGGGTGGAAGACAAGATCCGCTATTCGCGCGGCCAGCTGCCCGCGCGCTCGCCCGAGTATGCGCGCGCGTTCGAGGAGCAGATCGGCGCCGACCTCGACAGCCTGGCGCAGCGGCTCGCGTCCGCGGCGGGTGCCGTGGGCGAATCGCGCGAAGACCGGATCGGGCGTGCGCTCGAGCGCACCCGCGATGTGGCCAATTCGCTCGAGGGCCTGGCTGAGCGGATGCAGGGGGGACAGGAACGGCAGCAGGCCCAGCAAAGACAGCAAAGGCAGGGACAGCAGGGGCAGCAGGGACAGGGGGGCGGACGGCGCGGGGAGCCCGGCCAGCAGCCGGGTGGCGGTAACGCGGGCCCCGGCGGCGAGCGCGACGCGCAGCAACAGTTCCAACGGGAGATGCGCGAGCGGACCCGCGAGCTGCGCCAGCTCCGCGACCAGCTGCGCCGCGAGGGCGTGTCCACCGAGACGCTCGAGCAGCTGATCGGCCAGATGGGTCGCGCGGACAACACGGGCCCGGCCGGCACGCCGCAGGGCATCGAGTCGCTCACGCAGATCATCGTGCCCGGTCTCCGGGAGTTCGAGTTCGGGGTGCGCCGCCGGCTCGGCACGGCCGGCCGCGACCTGCCCAACCTCGCCGGCGAGAGCCGGGTGCCGCCGCGCTACCGCGCGATGGTCGAGGAGTACTACCGGGCGCTCGCCGAGGGGCGGCCCTAACGCTCCCGCCGCCGCCGCTTGACAGGCAGCCCGACAGGGCTGCAGTTTCGCTTCGACTCCTCGCTGTTCGAAGGAAGCGGACGCAATGCCGGCTAACACGCTCGGCTATCCCACGGACGTGTTCATCAGCTATCGCCACAACCCCCTGCACAAGGAGTGGTTGAAGGACATCTTCTTGCCCCAGTTCGAGCCGCGTCTCGCCGCGGAGCTCGATGTCACTCCGAAAGACCTCGCGGTGTACTGGGACGACGACCTGCGAACGGGCGAGGATTGGAGCGAGGCGCTGCTCGAGGCCCTCAAGACCTCGTGCTGCATGCTGGGGGTGTGGTCCCGCGCGTATTTCCGCTCACCGTGGTGCCTCGCGGAGTGGCTGACCTTCGTCGAGCGCGAGAAGAAGGTACAGCAGCTCGTGAAGCGCCTGGTGGCGCCCATCCTCCTGCAGCCGGATGACGCGTACCCCGCCGATGCCCGGGCTCGAACGCCAGCCGCGTTTCAGGAGTACCTGATTACCGGCGAGGCGTTCCGGAAGAACGACCTGTACGTGACGTTCCAGCAACGGGTGCAGCAGCTCGCCGAGGACGTCGCCGCGATCATCAGCGCCAGCCCCCAGCACGCGCCGCCTTGGCCGCTGGTCGACCCCAAGACCGTCCAGCCGCCGCCGCCGGCGTCGATTGGCCGCGTTGTTCTCGGCAAAGCAGCCTGAGAGCGCGCCGACCGCTGACGTCCCCACGGCTCCGTGGGGGCGGCTGTTCACGTTCTACTCATACAAAGGCGGCGTCGGCCGCTCGATGGCGCTCGCGAACGTCGCCGCGCAACTCGCCAAGTGGGGCCACCGCGTCCTCGTGGTGGACTGGGACCTCGAGGCGCCGGGACTCGAGACGTTCTTCGAGCGCTGGCTGAAGGACGCCCGCCGGAAGACACCCGGCATCGTCGATCTCCTGCTGGGGCGTGAAACCGACTGGCGCGCCTGCATCCTCAAGGCGCAGGTGTTCCCGAACGCGCCGCCCGTCGAGTTGATCAGCGCGGGCAAACTGACCGAATCGTACTTCGAAGACGTCCAGGCCTTGGACTGGCGGGCCCTGTTCGAGCGCGGACTCGGCAACCGGCTGGACCGGCTGCGCAACGAATGGGGCAACGCCTACGACTTCGTCCTGATCGACAGCCGCACCGGCATCAACGACGTCGGCGGCATCTGCACCGTGCTGTTGCCCGACATCGTGGTCCTGCTGTTCACCACCAGCGAGCAGAGCGTGGATGGCGTGGTGGACGTGATGCGGCAGGCCCAGGCGGCGCACCAGCGCCTCCCGACCGATCGCGGCCGCCTGCTCGCCCTCCCGGTGCCCAGCCGGGACGAAAGCCGGAAGTACAAGGACCAGGCGGAGAAGTGGCGCCAGAAGTACGCCGCGGCGCTCGGGGAGTACTACGCGGCATGGGCGCCCCGCGGCGTCACCGCCGAGAAGATCGTCAACCGCCTCTACATCCCGTATTTCGGCGAGTTCAGCTTCGGCGAACAGCTGCCGGTGGTCGATGCGGCCTACCAACTCGATGACCCGAACAGCATCGGCTACGCGTACGCGCGACTCGCGACCCTGATCGCGCACAAGCTCGACTGGGACGCCGTGCTCGGCAGCGGCGAGGGCAGCGAGGCGGCGGAGACCCGCGCCAAGCTGGCCGACGCCGAGGCCCGGATCGTCAAGGGGAAGCGGCGCGGGAGCTTCATTGCCGCCGCGGTCCTGCTGCTCATCATCTCCATGGTCGTCGTCGGCCAGCTGTCGACTCGGCAGCGCGAACGGCGAGCCCGAGCGCAAACCATCATCGCGGCCATGAGCACCACTTCGGACCCGCTCCTAGCCGCCCTGCTGGCGGCGGAGCTGCAGGACCTGCCCGACCCCGGTGGCGGCGTGGCCGCGCTGGGGCGCATCGCCGCGTCGCCGATTCCTGTCGCCGCGTTCGAGGGACCATCCGACGACCTCACCTTCGCGTGGTTCAGTGCAGACGGCAGTCGGGTGATCGTGGAACGGTTTCAGATGGACGCGCTGCTGGTGTATCCGGCTCGAGGGCGTGGCGACGCGATCGCACTCCCCGGTCGCTCACCTCGCTACTCTCGTGACGCCTTTACGGCGGACGGAACGGGCCTCATCACCGTCAGCGGCGACCGCGGTCGGATCTGGCGACTGGACGGCTCCCTCCTCGCCACCCTGCCGATTCCCCGGGACATCGCCCAGGCCGAGTTCGCTTCCGACGGCCGCCACTTCTTCACCCGGCAGTTTGACAACCCGACCGTCGTCGACCTGTGGCGCAGTGACTCGGCCGGGCCACGGCTGGTGCGAAGCTTGACGCGAGCCATCAACGCCGCCTTCACCGGTGACGGGTCGGCATTGATTCTGGGATACGAGTCCGGTGTGGTCGAGGTCCGCGATCTGCAGGGATCGCGGGTGCGCGCCTTCCCTGGCCAGAACACGGCGGCCGACCATTTCGCTCCGAACCGGGACGGCTCGCGGATCGCCGTCCGCTACCGCGACGGATCGGTTCGCGTCCTACCCCGCGCCGAGCTCGTGGGCGCGACGCAAACGCCGGGGGTCACGCGGTTCGCCGATCCCTCGTTCTCGCCGGGCGGCGAACAACTCCTCTTCATGGGTGCGGACAGTATGATCACTCTCCAGACCCTAACCCTCCCGGGCGCCGCGACGGCACCGACCGGTGCGGCGATCCGACGGTTCGGTCGCATTGATGGGACAACCATGCTGGGGTTCAGCCACGATGGCCGCGCGGTCTTCGCGCGCGAGTACACGGGACGCGCGCGCGTCTGGCGACTCGACAGGTCTGATTCGATCGTCGTCGAGCCTGGACGCGGGTACGGCGCGGCGCTCGACTCCAGCGGTGCGCTCCTCGCGACCGCCGCAGCTGACGGGTCGGTGCGTGTCTGGCCGACGGACCCGATCGTCCGTACGGGCAGCTGGAGCGACCTGATCCGGACGCTGCGGGGAGCCACGTCGGCTTGCCTGTCCGTGATGCAACGGGCCCAGTTCCTGGGCGAGGCGCAGCGGGAGGCGCAAGCGGCTTTCGAACGTTGCGAACGCAGCTTCGGACGAACCCCGGGGCGATCGGCCGCTCTCGCGGATTCCCTGGCCCGCAGCGGACCACGCGCCAATTAGGGACCCCGCGTTCGTGGCAGAAAGGGCCGGCCGCTCGTAACGCCCCACGGCCACCTCGCCCCCGACCGCCTTTCCGGGCGGTGCCGGCCGGCGTAACCTCACGCAATGACCGTACCCACCCCGGTCGCGCCCGCCCCGCTGATCTCGTGGCGGCCGCTGAGCGTCGCTGTCGTGTTTCTGGTCTGGACCGCGCTCGCGGCCCTGGTCACCGTCAGCGGAGCCATCGCGTTCCGCCAGGCGGGCCGGCCGGTGGATTGGACCTGGCTCGTCACCACCCGCTTCACCGACTGGTACACCTGCGCCGTCTTCACGCCCCTCTTCGTCTGGCTCGCGCGCCGCTGGCCCATCGAGCGGGCCGGCTGGCCCGCCCGCGCGGCGCTGTGGCTCGCCGTCAGCTCGGCCGCCGTCGTCGGGAAATACGCGCTGCACGTGGGCGCGATGGGTGTGCTGCTGCCGGGGCGCGCCGACCGGTCGCTCGGCGCCGTGATCGCGCAGAACTTCGTGTTCGAGAGCATCGCCTTCTGGTGCGTGGCCGGCGTGGTCCACGCCATCGTGTTCTACGAGCGGTTCCGCGAGCGCGAAGTGCACGCCGCGCGGCTGCGCGGCCAGCTGGCCGAGGCGCGGCTGGAGTCGCTGTCGGCCCGGCTCCACCCGCATTTCCTGTTCAACACGCTCCAGGGCATCTCCACGCTGATCCACCGCGACCCCGCGAGCGCGGATCGCATGCTCGCCCGCCTGTCCGACCTGCTGCGTCGCACGCTCCAGGTCGGGGAGGCGCAGGAGGTGCCGCTGGCCGAGGAGCTCGCGACGCTCGCGGCGTACGTGGCGATCCAGCAGGTCCGGTTCGGCGACCGCCTGGCCGTGGTCACGCGCGTGGACCCGGCTGCGGGCCCGGTGCTGGTCCCCCACTTCCTGCTGCAGCCGCTGGTGGAGAACGCGCTCCAGCACGGTATCGCGCGCCGCGCCGGCGCCGGCCGCGTAGAGATCGCGGCCGCCCTCACGGACGGCACGCTGCGGCTCAGCGTGACCGACGACGGCCCCGGCCTGCCGCGGCACGACGACTTCCCGGCCGAAGGCGTCGGGCTCGGCACCACGCGCGAGCGGCTCGCCGTGCTGTACGACGGGCGGGCGCGACTCGGCCTCGCCCCCGCGCCCGACGGCGGGCTGCGCGTCGAGGTCGAGCTGCCGGCGCGCCGGGCGGCAACGTGACCGCCCCGTTGCGCGCCGTCATCGTGGACGACGAGCCCCTGGCCCGGGAGCGCATCCGGACACTCCTGGCCGCCGATGGCGCCGTCACGGTGGTGGCCGAGTGCGGCGACGGGGCCGGCGCGGTGGACACCATACGGCGTGACACGCCGGAGCTGGTGTTCCTCGACATCCAGATGCCGGAGATGGACGGGTTCGAGGTCCTCGCCGCGCTCCACCCGGCGCGGCTGCCCGCCGTGATCTTCGTGACCGCGTACGACGACTACGCCCTGCGCGCGTTCGACGTGCACGCCGTGGACTACGTGATGAAGCCGCTGGACCCGGAACGGTTCCGCACGGCGCTGGCGCGCGCGCGGGAACGCCTGCGCGCAGGGCCGGCCGGAGCGGACGAGCGGTTGGTGGCCCTGCTGGCCCAACTCGCATCCGACCGCCGCGCGCCCGCGCGGTTCGTCGTCCGCCACGCCGACCGGATCAGCTTCGTGCGCGCGGAAGACGTGGACTGGATCGAGGCCGCGGGCAACTACGCGCGGCTGCACACGACCGCCGGAACCCACCTCGTGCGCGAGACGATGAAGGCCCTGGACGCCCGGCTCGACCCCGAGCGGTTCGTGCGCGTCCACCGTTCGATCATCGTGAACGTGGAGCGCATCGCGTCGCTCGAGCCCTGGTTCCACGGCGAGTTCACCGTCACGATGCAGGGCGGCGCGCGGTTCACCTCCAGCCGCTCGCACAGCGACCGGCTGCGCCGGCTCATCCGTTGATCTCGCGACACCGGTCCCGCCGGGGGGCCGGTCCGTCACAGCGACCTCGAATCATGACCGACCACGCGCCTACGTTCACCCGCCCTGAAGGGCGGGTTCGTAGAGCGAAACGGCTTCGCGGAGGAATCATGCGTTGGATTGTCGTCGCGTTGTGCGCCGTCACCGCCCCTGCCGCCGCGCAGGCGCCCGCCACCCTCTCGCCCCAGCGGCAGGCGTTGTGGAGCGAGGTGCGCGCCCTGGCCGATTCGATGGAAGCCGCAGTCGGCCGCGGCGACATGCTCGCGGTCTCGCGCTTCTACGCGGACGACGCCAGAATGGCGGGCGGCGGCGGACCCGTGGTCGCGGGCCGCGCGGCGATGGACCAGTACTGGACCCGGATCCGCGAGCCCCGCAACTGGCGGCTGGTCATCCGCGACGTGGGCGGCACCGCGGAGCTGGCGTACTGGGTCGGGACCTCGCATCTCGTGACGGGACCCGCGGGGCGCGAACGGACGTCGACGACGGACTTCGTGGTGGTGCTCGCACGGCAGCCCGGCGGAGGCCTGCGGATCACCCTGGACTTGTACTAGCGTTCACCGGTCTGGACGCGGGCTGAGAGCCCGCGCTTGGACCGACACGGGCTGACAGCCCGTGCTCGGCAGAACCCGTCCTCAAGAGGACGGCCAGTCACGAGGTTTGCGTTCTTCAGGACGCGCCTTTGTCCGAGCACGCGCTTCAGCGCGTGTCCGCGAAGGGGTTGAAGAAACTGAAGCCTGGGAGAGTCCCATGTCGCGCGCCGCCGCTATTGCCACCATCGCCCTGCTCGTGCCCGTGCTCGCGCGCGCCCAGACCGCGGCCGATAGCGCGGGCATCCGCGAAGCCGCGCTGAACTACATCGACGGCTGGTACGCCGCCGACGGCGACCGCATGGCCCGGGCCTTGCACCCCGAGCTGGCCAAGCGCATCCAGAACATTGACCAGCAGGGCCGCTACTTCATCCGCGACATGACCGCCTCCGAGCTGACCTGCGGCACCCGGGCCGGCGGCGGGACGCAGACCCCGGCCGGCCAGCGGCGCAACGAGGTACGGATCCTCGACATCTTCCAGAACACGGCCAGCGTGCGGGTGGACGCCTCCACCTGGGTCGACTACCTGCACCTGGTGCGGCAGCCCGACGGGCGCTGGCTTATCCTCAACGTCCTGTGGGAGATCCGCCGGTAAAGGCGCGGGTTGATGACATGATGGCGTCACTGTCACTACAGTTAAGCGCGCAACTGTATTGTGTTAAATGACTTAGCTGATTCGAGCAACACGAGCTGAGCCCGTGGTCTGCGCCCGGAGAAGCCCTGAAAGGGCTCGGCAGCTCCGGGGCGCGCGGGATGTTCTGGGGCTATTCTCAGGCTGCGATCGAACCGCTCCGGAGCCGACTCCATGGATACGTCGAGCGCGGAGATCCATCACGTCACCGCCATCGCGGCGGACGCGCAGCGCAACGTGGACTTCTACACCGCCGTGCCGCGAGGGCGGCGACAGGCCCGGGGCGGCCGAGCGGCTCACGCGCGCCGTCGCCTCGCGCAACAGCTACCTCCCCGTGTTACGCCTGCTGCAGCATCCGCACCAGACGACGTGGCGGTGATGGCGGGACTCCACTGGGCTGATTGGCCGTGAGGACCACGGTCGGTTGTCGGGTGAAATCCGGCTGGGCCGTCGCCGTGCTGCTTGGCGGGCGAGCCGACGCGCCGCGGGTTCTCGACCGGCGGCGCCTCGAGCTCAGCGAACCCGAGGTTCCCGAATCGGTGCAGCCCTACCACGCTAGCTTCGGCACGGAGCAAACCGACACCGCGGCCGTCGAGCGCCTGGTGCGCCTGGTCACGCGCCGCGCCGAGCGATCCGTGGCGCAACTCGTGCGGGACTGCCGCGCCGGCGGCCATCGACCCGCTCGCATCGGCGTCGTTGCCACCAGCACCGTGGATCCTGCGTCCATCGCCAACCAGCACATTCGCGCGCATGCCAGTGAGGGCCGCCTGTTCCGTACGGTGGTCGAGGAGGCGGCGCGCCGCCACGGTCTGGAGCCCGTCATTCTGCTCGAGCGGGACCTCCTCGCCTCCGCGGCGCGGCTGCTGGGGCGCACGCCGGCCCGTGTTCGGAAAGCGGTCGCGGACCTGGGACGGGGAATCGACGGATCGTGGCGGGCCGAGGACAAGAGCGCCGCGCTGGCGGCGTGGGTGCTGCTGGCGCGTCGCGGGCCCTGACCATCCTCTGACCGCCCGTAACACCCTCCGTCGAGCCCGGTCTACCGCCTGCCCGGTCGAGCGTGCAAGTTCGCCCGTGATACCATCGCCAGCGGGGGGGGGGTGGGGTACGCCATGAACACCATCAAAACGTCACGGCGGCCGCCTGCAACGATGCTCGTGCTGGGCCTGGCGTGCGCGGTATGGACGACGGGCTGCTCGATCAACCGGATTGCCATCAACAAGCTCGGCAACGCGCTGGCCGAATCGGGCACGACCTTCGCGTCCGACGACGACCCCGAGCTGGTCGGCGCGGCGATCCCGTTCAGCCTCAAGCTGGTCGAGAGCCTACTCGCCTCCGCGCCCGAGCACCGGGGCCTGCTGTTCGCGGCCTCGAGCGGGTTCACGAAGTACGCGTACGCCTACGTGCAACAGCGCGCCGACATGCTGGAAGACTCGAGCCTCGCGATGGCCACGGCCGAGCGCGATCGGGCGCGACGCATGTACATCCGCGCCCGCGACTACGGCTTGCGCGGCCTGGCGACGCGGCACCGCGGCTTCGCCGCGTCGCTGCGCGCGGACGCGCGCGCGGCGGTCCGCGTGGCCACCCGCGACGACGTCCCCCTGCTCTACTGGACGGCCGCGGCGTGGGGCTCCGCCATCTCGCTCTCCAAGGACAATCCGGCGATGATCGCGGAGCAGCCGCTGATGGAGGCGCTCATCGACCGCGCGTTCGAGCTGGACCCGGACTGGGACGCCGGCTCGATCCACGGATTCCTCATCACCTACGAGATGTCACGCCAGGGCGTCCGCGGCGATCCCGCCGAGCGCTCCCGCGCCCACTTCGACCACGCGGTCCAGCTCAGCGACGGCAAGCTCGCGGCGCCGTTCCTCTCCTACGCTGAGGCCGTGTGCATCCCGCAGCAGAACCGGCAGGAGTTCGAGACGCTGCTCCGGCGCGCGCTGGCCATCAACGCCGACGAGCGCACCGAGTGGCGGCTGGCCAACCTGATCATGCAGCGGCGGGCCCGCTGGCTGCTGGCGCGCGTGGACGACCTGTTCCTCGACGCCCTGCCGCCCGCGCCCACGCGCCGCGACTCGCTCGAGCGCCTTCCCTCCCGGTGAGGATCCCCATGCGCGTCACGTCACGCACGCTGACCATGGCCGCCATGGTACTGGCCGCCGCCACGACGGGAACCGGCGCGGCGCGCGCGCAGGCGGGCGCCGCTGGTGCGGCCCAACGCATCCGTCTCGGCACGCTGGCCCCGCAGGGCACGTCGTACCACCGCATCCTCCAGGAGATGGCCGAGCGGTGGCGCACGACCACGAACGGCCAGATCCAGGTCACCCTCTACGCGGGCACCATGGGCAGCGAGGCCGAGATCGTGCGCCGGATGCGGCTGGGCCAGCTGCAGGCGGGCGCGCTCTCGGCCGTGGGCCTCCGGGAGATCGACCCCGCGGTGAGCGCCCTGCAGCAGATGCCGATGATGTTCCGCACCCTCGACGAATACGCGTTCGTGCGCTCGCGGCTCGAGCCCGTCCTGGAGCAACGGCTGCTCGAGCGCGGGTTCGTGGTGCTGTTCTGGGCCGACGCCGGCTGGGTGCGCTTCTTCACGCGCCAGCCGGTAAGCCGGCCCGAGGAGTTCCGCCGCCTCAAGATCTTCGTGACGGCCGGCGAGACCGAGCAGTTCGATCTCATGCGCGGCGCCGGCTACCAGCCGGTGGCGCTCGAGTGGACCGACGCCCTCACCGCGCTCCAGACCGGGATGGTCGATGCGGTGCCGACGATTCCGTATTTCGCGCTCGCCATGCAGTACAACACCGTGGCGAGCCACATGCTGGAGCTGAACTGGACCCCGCTCCTCGGCGCGACCATCATCAATCGCCGCACCTGGGACGCCCTGACCCCCGAGCAGCGGACGGCGATGCAGCAGATCGCGACGGAATCCGGCCGGCAGTTCCAGACCAGCGGGCGGGCGCTGAGCGATTCCGCGGTGGTCACGATGCGCGGTCGCGGGCTGCGGGTGGTTTCCGTCCCCGCCGAGGTCGAGACCGAGTGGCGGACGATGAGCGAGCAGTTCTATCCGCGGATCCGCGGCGGCATGGTGCCCGCGGACATGTTCGACGAGGTCGTCCGGCTGCTCCGCGAGTATCGCGCCAGGCCGCGCGGACGTGACTGAGCCGCTCCGGCCGGAACCGCCCCAACCGCCCGTAACGGCGGCGGCTGAGGCGGCTGGGGCGGTTGCTGCCCCACGCGGTCCCCTGGCGCGCGCCGAGGATCGCGCGCTCGCGATCGTGCTGTTCGCGATGACGGGGCTGCCGCTGATCGAGGCGCTGCTTCGCAAGACCGTCCACGTCGGAATCTCCAACCAGACCGCGATCGTTCAGCACCTGACGCTGGTCGCCGGCATGCTCGGCGCCGGCATCGCGGCGCGCGAGCGCCGCCTGCTGGCGCTCAGCTCCGGCGCGCTGCTGGGTTCCGGCCTCCTCGGCACGGCCGCCCGGATGTTAGGTGCCGCCGTCGCCGTGACCGTGGGCGCGCTGCTCGCGGTGGGCAGCATGCAGTTCGTGCTGAGCGAACGCGGCGCCGGCCGCGTGGTGGCGTACGCCGTCCCCGCCTGGATCGTGGAGCTCGCGCTGCCGATCGGGTTCGCGGTCGTCACCGCGCGCATCCTGTGGAAAGCGTCGGACCGCTGGGCGTGGCGCGGCGCGGCCGCGGGCGGCGCCGCGCTGCTGATCCTGATCGCGTCGCTGGCGCCGCGGCCGGCGATGCTCACCGTGCCGGCGTTCGTCGTCCTGCTGCTGGCCACGGTGCTGGGGGCGCCGATCTTCGCGGCGTTGGGCGGCGCGGGGCTGATCCTGTTCTGGCGCGACGGGTCGCCCATCGCCTCGCTCACCGTGGACCACTACAGCCTGGTCACCAACCCCACCCTGCCCACCGTGCCGCTGTTCACCCTGGCCGGGTACTTCCTGGCCGAAGGGGGCGCATCGAAGCGGCTGATCCGCGTGTTCCAGGCGCTGGTCGGGCAGGTGCGCGGCGGCCCAGCCATCCTGGTGGCGCTGGTGTGCGCGTTCTTCACATCGTTCACCGGCGCCTCGGGCGTCACCATCCTCGCGCTGGGCGGCCTGCTCATGCCGGTGCTGCTGGCCGCGGGCTACACCGAGAAGACCTCGCTCGGCCTCATCACGGGCACGGGCTCGCTCGGCCTGCTGCTCCCGCCCTGCCTGCCGCTGATCTTCTACGGCGTCATCGCGGGCGTGGACATCCGGGACATGTTCCTGGGCGGCATCCTGCCCGGCCTGCTGCTCATCGTGCTGACCGCCGCGTGGGGCATCAGCCAGGCGCCGCGCCGCGAGATCGCGCGCGTGCCCCTGGACTGGCGCGAGGCGGGCCGCGCCGCGTGGGAAGCGAAGTGGGAGCTGCTGGTGCCGGTCGTGGCCCTGGGCGGCCTGTTCAGCGGCCTCGCGACGCCGGTCGAGGCAGCCGCGCTGACGGCGGCCTACACGTGGGTGATCGAGACGTTCGTCTACCGCGACCTCAAGCCCCTGGGCGACGGGCCCCGCGTGGCCGCCGATTCCGGCGTCCTCGTCGGCGGGGTGCTGCTGATCCTGGGCGTGGCGCTCGGGTTCACCAACTATCTGGCGTTCGCCGAGGTCCCGACACGCGCGGTGGAGTGGGTCACGGCTTCGGTGCACTCGAAGTGGCTGTTCCTGCTGTTCCTCAACCTGTTCCTGCTCGTCGTCGGCTGCCTGATGGACATCTACTCGGCCATCGTGATCGTGGCGCCGCTGCTGGTGCCGCTCGGGCAGGCGTTCGGCATCCACCCGGTGCACCTGGGCATCGTCTTCCTGGCCAACCTCGAGCTGGGCTACCTCACGCCGCCGGTCGGCGTGAATCTGTTCCTGACGTCGCTGCGGTTCGGCAAGCCGATGAGCCTGGTGATCCGGTCGGTGATTCCGATGCTGCTGGTGTTCCTCATCGGCGTGCTGCTCATCACCTACATCCCCGCCCTGACGACGACGCTGCCGGGGCTGCTGAGCCGTTAGGGGTCTCCAATCACGTCGGGCGCTCCGTTGCGTGGCCCATGGGGCTCAAGCCCGGCTCGGCCCACCGGCTGAAGCCGACCGGCCCGTCGCTCCAGCCCTCCCACCCCTCGATGGCGTCGTCGGGGTGGTGCTCCGCCTGCGCGGTGACGTAGCGGGAAGCCTGCTCCAGCAGCTGCGGGTGACTGATTGGATGCTGTACCCCTTCGCCCACCGCAGCTTCCGGCGCCCGTGCCCTTCCTTGCCGGCGATGGTCGCTGAACCGCCCTTGAGGCGCTGGACGAGACGCGTCAAGCGTGTCTCGGGATGAACGAGCGCAAGTACGTGCACGTGGTTTCGGACGATGCCGAGGGCGAGCGGCGAGGTGCGTTCTTGAACACATACCGGCGGAAAGTACCGCGCCAGGCGAACGTCACGGCGCATCGCTCGCGGGACCCAAATCCGCGGGCCTTCGTTTTTTCGGCGACGGGACGGCGCATCATCGTGGACCCACGGGGCTCAAGCCCGGCTCGGCTCGCCGGCTGAAGCCGAACTACGTCGAGAGCGCGGCCCGGACCTGCTCCAGGTGATGCGCGTTGTGCCACGCGACCTTCTCGAACTCGTCCTTCAGCGTGCGGCGGCCGTCCGTGCTGTGCACGAACTCGCGGTGTCCGTCCTTCTCGTAATGCCGGCGGGCGTAGTAGATGATCGCCTGCCGCGATGAGACGTACACCTCACGCATGAGGTCGAGCGGCACCGTGGAGTAGTCCAGCGCCTTCGCCCACGCATCCTGATCGTAGAACCAGATGACCTGGCGCGGCTCGCTGATCACGCGCCGGAGGCGGTAGAAGAGGACCGACTCGCTGTCGGCCAGGTGCAAGAGGAGGTACCGCACGGACCACTTCCCGGGCGCGTAGGTGCGCGCGAGATCCGCCTCGCCCAGGCCGAAGTAGCGCAGCGTCTCGTCTCGCGTTGTCTCAAGGTCGCGAAGTAGCATCATCTACCCTCCCGCCCGTCCGTCCCGTCCGTCCCGTCTGTCCCGTCTGTCCCGTCCGCTATTCGCCCGCCAGTGCCACAATCGGCGCGATGCGCGCCGCCCGCCTCGCCGGCATCCAGCTGGCCAGCATCGTGGTCAGGCCGAGCAGTGCCGCCACCCCGCCCAGCACCAGGGGATCCCCCGGCGCCACACCGAACCACAGTCCCTCCATCGCCCGGCCGAAGGCGAGCGCCAGCACCGAGCCTGACGCGATTCCAACGGCCACCACGCCAAGTGCGTTTCGGAGCACAAGTCCCACGGCGCCGCCCGGCGATGCGCCGAGGGCGAGGCGCAGGGCGATCTCCCGCCGCCGCAGCTCGACGCTGTACGCCATCACGCCGTACACGCCCACGGTGGCCAGGACCAGCGCCATGCCCGCGAAGGCCACGAGCAGGGCCACGCTGAAGCGGCGGGGCGCCAGCACGGCATCCACGGAGCCTTGCAGCGTACCGAGGCCCGAGCTCGCCGCGTCGCGGTCCACCTCCTGGAGTATCCGCCGGAAGGTCGCGTGGAACCGCGACGGGTCGGTGGCGACGCGGATGGTCCAGAACTGCACGTTCGCCAGGAGGCCGACGCCGTCCGGGTGCGCCTGCCGGAGCGGAATGTAGACGTCGTCGGTGGGCTGACCCTCGAGCGCGACGAGGCGCATGTCGGCCATCACGCCCACGACGGTGAGGGGACGCGGACCGGTGTTGTTGTCGTCCACCAGGATTTGCCGGCCGATGGGGTCGCCGGGCAGGAACCGGTCCGCGAACGCGCGGCTGACGATGGCGACGGGGATCGCGGAGGAATCGTCGGCCTCCGTGAAGCCGCGGCCCCGCAGCATCGTCGCGCGAATCGCGGCGAGGTATCCGGGGCTCACCACCCGGTAGTTGGCGGACGGGCGCTCGCCCGGCGGCAGCGGAGCGTCCACGACGGCGACCGGCACGGAAGCGAGCAGACCGCTGAGCGGAGCGACAGACGTGAGACCGGCCGCGACCACCTCGGAGCGCGCCGCGAAGGCGTCCTGCAGGCGGCCGTAGAACGCCGTGATGTTCCCGAGGCGGTTGTACGCCTGCGGCGGCAGCGCCAGCCGCGCGATGAACACCGAGTCGGGCCGATACCCCAGGTCCACCTGCTGGAGCCGCGCGAGGCTCTGCACCATCGTCGTGGTGCCGGACACGAGGACGAGCGCCAGGGCGACTTCGGCGATGACGCCGGCGGTGCGGAGCCGCCCGTGGCCGCGGCTGCCGGAGCGCATGCGGCCGGAGGCCGCGAGCGCCGCCTGGGGGTCGGCGCGCAGCGCGACGCCGAGGGGCAACACGCTGAACAGCGCCGTCGCCGCGAGGGACAGGGCGAGCGCCACCAGCAGCGCGGTCCAGTCGATGCGCGCCTCCTCGAGGCGCAGGACCCGCAGCGGGCCGAGCCGGGCCGTGAGGGCGACGCTCCACCACGCAAGCGCCGCGCCCGCGAGCCCGCCCGCACCCGCGAGCACCGCGCCCTCGGTGACCAGCTGGCGCGCGATGGTGCGGGTGGAGGCGCCGAGCGCCCGTTGCAGGGCGACGTCCCCCTGGCGGGCCGTGGCGCGGATCAGGAGCAGGTTGCCGACGTTGGTGAGGGCGATCAGCAGCATGAGCGCCACCGAGCCGAGCATCATGAACAGGGCACGCCGCGAGCCGCCGACCAGCTGCTCCTGGAGCTGCGTCAGCCTGACGCCCAGCTTGGAGGCGTACGCCGTGCCGTGGCGGTCGCGCAGGTCGCGCGTGAAGCCCGCCAGCTCCTGTTCGGCATCGGCCGGGGAGGCTGACTCGGCGAGTCGTCCGAACACGCGCAGGAAGTTGGTGGAGCCATGGAGGTGGCGCCGCGGGTCGCGGTCCGGCGCGAGCGGCACCACCACGTCCACGTCGCGCAGCGGCAGCGGGAAGTAGCGCGGCAGCACGCCGACGATGGTGAAGGGTTCGCCGTTGAGGCGGAGCGTCGTGCCGAGGGCAGCGGCGGTGTCGCCGCCGAATTGGCGGAGCCAGAACGCGTGGCTGAGGACGACGGCGCGGTCGGCGCCGGCGGCATCGTCCGCGGCGTGCAGCAGGCGGCCCGCGGTGGCGGGAGCGCCCAGAACGTCGAACCCGCGCGCCGACATCCGCATGCCCTGGAGGCGCTGGGCGCCGCCCTCCGTGGCCAGCGAGGCGCTCCAGTTGGCGAACGCGCCGAGTGTCACGTGCCGCGCGCGCTCGCCGAACTCCATGAACTCGGGCAGCGAGAGCGGGGCGTCGTTGCGGTCGGGGCGGACCGACGCGATCCACACCAGGCGGTCCGGCGTCGCGAAGGGGATGTCGCGCAGCAGGACGGCGTTGACGATCGAGAAGACGCCGGTGGTGGCGCCGATGCAGAGGGCGAGCGTGGCGACGATCGAGAGCGTGGCCACCGGGGCGCGGCGGAAGCGGCGGAGGCACACCCTGAGGTCTCGGGCGATCTCGTCGAGCGCGAACACGCGCAGCGCGCGGCGGGCATCGTCCTGGTGGTTGGCGACGCCGCCGAACGCGAGGGCGGCGCGGCGGCGGGCCTCGTCCGGCGGCACGCCTTCCGCCACGTACCGGTCGGCGAGGTGCTCCAGGTGGAACCGCATCTCCTCGGCCATGCGCGCCTCGTCCGCGTGCCGGCTGCCTAACGCGGCACCGAGGCGTGCCAGCAGCGCGCGCAGGCGCCGGAGGGGCGTCATGGGGCCTCGACCGCCAGGACGAGGTTTACGGCGCCGGAGATGCGGGCCCAGGATTGTTGTTCGTCGGTGAGCGCACGCCGGCCGGCGGCGGTGAGCGCGTAGTACCGGGCGCGGCGGCTGTTCTCGGTGGTTTTCCAGCTGGACGTCACGAGGCCCTGGCGCTCCAGGCGGTAGAGCGCGGGATAGAGCGAGCCCTGGTTGAGGCGCAACACGCTGGCGGACCACTGCTCCAGGCGTTCAGTGATGCCCCAGCCGTGCATCGGCTCGAGGGAGAGCGCCTTGAGAACCAGCATGTCGAGGGTGCCCTGGAGGACGTCGTCCCTGGGGTCGGGCTTGGCCATGTCCTTCTCTTTCGACGGTCGAAAGGAAGGATAGGCGGCGTCCTTTAGGGCGTCAAGGGGAGGGGTGGCGGCGGCGCGGCTTCTTCGTTACCTCCCGAACGCGTGCCGGGTGGGGCACGCTTGCCGCCGAGCGCGGTCAGCACCCATCGTCGCAGCGGCCGAAACCGCTCCACGCCGCACCGCACCTCGTCGTCGCCGGGAGTCGGCGTGGGAACCTCCCGCAGCACCAGGTCATCGGGCGACCCGTACGTGGTCTGGACGATCGCCTTCATGGCGCGCGTTCCGGGCTTCGCAGTCCGTCGTACAGCAGGTCGGTGGCCGCGGTTGCGAGTCGCGCCGCTGCTGCGTCGGGCCGCCCGGCGCCCCCGAGCTGCCCATCGAGCACCAGCATGACCAGGCCGTGCAGCCACGCCCAGATGAGTGCCGCCGTGTCGGGGCCCAGCCCCGCACGCAGCAGACCCGCCGCCCGGCACCGCTCCGCCCCCTCGCCGACGAGCGCGAACGCGGCCCGTGCGGCGCGCTGCAGGTCAGGGTGGTCGTCCATCCGCGCGACCTCCGGGCCGAACATCACCCGGTAGAGCGCCGGACTCCGGACCCCGAACACGACGTACGCCACGGCCGCCGCCTGGAACCCGCTCAGCGGATCGCCGGCCCGGGTCGCCCGCTCCCGGACGAATCGCTCCAGCTCCTGGAAGCCGTGCTGCGCCACCGCCGCCACCAGGGCGGCCCGATCGCGAAAATGGTGGTAGGGGGCCATGTGACTGACGCCGGCCTGCCGCGCCACGGCGCGCAGCGTCAGCCCCGCGGCACCTTCACGCCCCAGGATCGCCAGCGCCGCCTCGATCAGGGCGCTCCGCAGGGCGCCGTGGTGATAGCGCCGCTCGACGGGACGGGTCCGTGGCATCTTGACAGCGTCAAGATGTGGGTTTACAGTGTAAATATCAAGCCCACGGGAGACGCAGATGATGACGGGCACGACGATGATCGCGGCGATGCTGGGCATCGGCACCGGGCTGGCTGGGGCGGGGCGCGAAGCAGGGCCGCTTCCCGGTCCGACCCGAGCGATCGCGGTGGTGATCACGTGCCAACGCGACTCGGTCGGCCTGGTGCGCATGGGACCGCCGTCCTTCACCGACACGCGGATCGACGTCGCGGCGGGCCGCCACGTCGGGCGCATCACGCTGGAATGAGGGAGCGCGTATGTACCTGTGGCTGAAGCTCGCGCACGTGGTGGCCGTGATCCTGTTTCTCGGGAACATCACGACCGGCCTGTTCTGGAAGGCCCACGGTGACCGGACCCGTGATCCCGGGATCGTCGCGCATACGCTCGATGGGATCATCAGGAGTGACCGGTGGTTCACGATTCCCGGCGTGCTCCTCATCGTGGCCGCGGGCTTCGCCACGGCCGTGGTGGGCCACCTGCCCATCCTGGGGACGCGGTGGATCCTCTGGTCGATCATTCTGTTCGGCGTGTCGGGGGTGGCGTTCGTGTGGCAGGTAGCGCCATTGCAGGTCCGGCTGCGCGCCATGGCCCGCGAGGCGGTCGCGGGTACGTCCATGGACTGGGTGCGCTACCGCGCGCTGTCGCTCCGCTGGGAACTGTGGGGCCTGCTGGCCCTGCTCACCCCGGTGGCGGCGTTGGTGCTGATGGTGCTGAAGCCCGCCTGACAGCCGGTTCCCGGGTGTGCGGCGGACAACCCGGCTGCCGCCCACCGCCGCCGCTCGAAACCGAACCGGCTCCCCGCCCGTCGGGCTACCTTGCTAACCTGACGACCTCCCTCCCCGAGGGTTCAGCCGATGACGTTCCTGACGGGCCTCTTCATCATCCTGCTGGTGGGCATCGTGGGCGACATCATCGTGAAGCTCACGAAGGGCGTGCAGGGCTCGAAGCAGACGGCGGCGCTCCAGGCCGAGCTCGAGCAGCTCCGGCTGCAGCTGGAGGAGCAGGCGGGCGCGCTGTCCGACGCGGAGACCCAGCTGGCCCGGCAGTCGGGACAGCTCGAGGAGCTCTACGAGCGGCTCGACTTCGCGGAGCGGATGCTGGCGCAGGCGAAGCAGCGGCCCGCCCTCGGCAGCGGCGACCGCTAGCCCCGTACCCCCTCAGGGATCGGGGCCGGCGGTTCCCCGCACTCGGCGAAGCGGAACGGCGCCCCGCCGGTCAGCTCGGCACTGGTCATCGCCGGGCACCAGTGCCGCTCGATGTGCGCGATGGTCAGCTCGGTGCCGGCGCAGTGGCCCCGCGGGTCGCGATGGAACGCGTCCGTCAGGTCGCGGCACAGGACCGGCCGCTTGCCGAGATACACGAGCTGCCGGATGCCGAAGGGGCGACCCAGGACGCACACGTTCAAGTGCACCCCCATCACCAGCACGTCGGCGATGCCGCGGGCCTCGAGCAGGTTGAAGACCTCCTGGCCGTCGTCACTGATCGCGTCGCCGTCGGCGATCTCGATCGTCGCGATCTGGCGCGACCACGGGTGCGCAGGGCGGGGGTCGCGGCACGGCTCGCCCCCGCGACACGAACACTCGCCCGGGTGGGCCAGCGCAGGCGGCAGCGGCGCCTCGCGCGCCGCATCCCAGGGCCTCCAGTCGAACCCGACCGGTGCCGGCGCGTGCGGTGCCTCGCGCGCGCGGCGGCGCTGGGGCGTGCCGGCGTAGAAGTCCATGCAGCCGCTGGGCGCGTGGATCACCAGCGCGCCCATCCCGAGCAACCGCGTCACCGTTTGGTTCATGTGCGGCGCCATCTCGGCCACGCGGCGCGCGGCCGAGGCGCAGTGATGAGCGTCCCACATGTCGCAGATGATCACGGCGGCCCGGTCCACGGGCCACGACGACGGCCGCTGTCCGCTCACCCGTACACGCTCCAGTTACCGGCACAGGCATCGAGGCCCAGCTTGCGCGCCACGGCCAGCGACGCCTCGTTGTCCCACGACGTGCTGTAGATCGGGAGGCGCCCGGACGCCCGGACCGCCAGTGCCCACGCGGCCGTGACCCGCGGCGCGTACCCGCGCCCGCGAAACCGTTCGGCCGTCTCGACCCCGGCCTCGGCCGCTGCCGGCGAACGCCGGGCGCAGAAGCAGACGCTCACCGCGTGCCCGTCCTCGGCGATGGCGACGATCGGGCCGCGCTCGGGCAGCTCGTCCGCCGTCCAGCCCCGCAAGTGCCGCCCGAGCTGCGACAGGTGTGTCACGACGATGCAGCCGGCCGGCGCGGGGATGGCGGCGGGGAACTCGAAGGCGGGCCCGAACTCGACGCGGTCACCGAGGAGCGACCGGTACCGCGTGGCGTGCACGGGTTCCGCGCGGACGTCGGCGGAGGGCGTTTCGCTTCGCGCCAACGCGTCGAGCCCGGCAGCCAGCGCGCCCGGCAGGTCCGCGTGGGCAGCCCACGCGCACCCGACCGGACCGCGGATGAGCATGAACCGTGGGCCGGGCGACGGGCCGGGCTCGCGCGTGGAGACGAGGCGGCCGGCCTCGTTGAGCACGAAGAGGGTCTGGAGCTGGAGGTCAGGTGAGTACTGGGGCAGGTGCCGGTCCCCGGCTGGCGAACGCGGTGGACTTGCTGCGGTGGCGAAGGTGCGCGGCGTGCGCCTGCTCTACGGGCGCGGCTTCTTCCCGCTCGGCCGCGCCGCCGGCCCGTCGCGCGACTGCAGAATCGTGTTCGCCAGGGAGACGCCGAGCCGCTCGAACTCGGGCGCGAGGTCGCGCGCGGTGCGAGCGGTGACCCGCTCCAACTGCGGCGCCAGCTCACGGCCCAGCGCCACGCCGAGGCTTTCGAACTGCGGTCGCAAGTCCCGCTCGAAGGCCCGGGCCAGCCGGCGCGCCACGCGCCGCGCCGCCGCCGGGTCGCGGCTCCAGATCTCCACCAGCGAGTCGATCGCCGCGTCGAGCTGGACGTCCACCTCGTGATCGAGATCCGCGTCCGCCCGCGCCGCGATGTCGACATGGGTGTCGACATGCGCGCGAACCTGCGCGTCCGCGCCCTGCTCGGACCGCCGCAGCGCCGAGGCCACCAGATCCTCAAGCCGCCGGCCGTGGTCCGCGTACGCCGGCACGCCGCTGGTTCGCACCGGCGTCAGCTCCCAGCGCCCGTCGGCGCCCACCAGCCGAATCGGCACCAGCTCGTCTTCTTCACACAGCTCGCGATCGTCCTCGACGGCCTGCCCGTTCACCATCACCCGGTAGCCCTCCGGCACCACGAACGCGCGGCCCCATTGCCGGAAACCGATCCGGCCCGTGCCCGAGAGGCGCACCGACCAACCGGCGTGGAGGGAGATCAGCCGCCCACCCTCGCGGATGGACGCCCACCCGCCCGCACCGCTCGTCGCCTCGAACGCCGCGGCCTTGACCGTCCAATCCTCACCCGTCGTCTCGTTCCCGGAGACCTCGGACCAGGCCGCGCCGACGTCCTCGGCCGCGACGCCGGGCACGGCCCACGCCACGGCGATGAGTGCCGACAGGCCCATGAGACCGCGGAACGCCCACGCGAACGGACGCGGCGGCGCGCGCCGGCCCTCGAGCAGGCTCTCCACCCGCGAGACCAGCTGCCCGCCGTGCTCGGCCATCCCCGCCACCGGCGCCAGCTCGGGTGCGGCCTGCATCCATTCGGCCACTTCGGCCAGGCACCGGGCCAACTCCAGTCCACCCGCGCGCTCGGCGGCCCAGGCGTCGCACAGGAACTCGGACGCTTCCCGCAGGCGCCGCCGGGCGAGCCGGTTCAGGGGCTGGAAGAAAAACACCGACTCGACGAGCGACGCCGCCACCAGCCAGCCGGGATCGCGGCGCACGATGTGCCCGAGCTCGTGAGCGAGCACCGCGCGCTGCGCGCACGGCGCCATCTCCCGCGCGACCCGCACCGGCAGCACGATCTCGCCGGCGAACGCAATCGGCCCACGCAGGCGGTCGCTGATGGACAGGCGTGGCGGGGCGATGCGGGCCGCGCGCGCCAGATCCGACAGCGTATTCACCAGCGGCCCCTCGTCCAGCGGGCGGCGGTCCCGCAGGCGCCGCCGCATCGCGAGGCGCAGCCACAGGATGCGGAACCCGAACCCGACGGCCCCGACCAGCCACAGGTCGAGCAGCACGCCCGGCCAGCTCACGTTCACGCCGGAGAGCAGGCGCCGCACGCGCGGCGCCGGGTCCACCGGGGCAGGCGCTGAGGCGATGCCGGGAGCCGACGCGGACCACGTCGCCACGGTCGCGGTCTCCCCGGATCGCACGGCCGCCGATTCGGCGCGCAGCCTGGGCGCGACCGACGCGACGTCCACCAGATGCCGCGCGTCGCCGGCTGCCAACGCGACGTACCCGCCGACCGGCTGGACCCGCAGGGCCAGCTGAGCGGTCGCGGTCACCAGTCCGCCGGTCAGCGCGACCTTCCAGAGCGTGTCCTTGGCGGCATGGGAGCGCACGATGCGCACCGCCGTGAGCAGCAGGGCCCCGCCCAGCAGGAGCGTGCTGTGCACGACATAGGTGAGCAGCCACGCGACGCACGCGAGGAGGATGGTCATCTCAGGCCTCCGTGTTCCGCTGCTTCTGCTCGAGGATCCGGCGGACCCGGTCCAGGTCGCCCGGATTGATCTCGCCTTCGCTCAGGAGATGGCTGACGAGCGCCGTGACGTCGCCGCCGAACAGCCGCTCCGCGAGACCCGAGACCATCGAGCGGCGGACCTCTTCTTCCGATACGAGCGGCCGGTACAGATAGTGTCGGCCCGCCTGGCGCCGGGTGATGTGCCCCGAGCGCTCGAGCCGGGTCAGGATGGTGGCCACGGTGGTCAGCGCGAGGTTCCGCTCCCGCGCCACGGCGGCATGCACGTCGGCGACGCTGGCCTCCCCGCGGTCCCACAGCACACGGATGAGGGCCAGCTGCAGGTCGGTCAGCTCCAGTGCCATGGGCTTCATATCTACATATGTAGTACGGAGTGTCAAGCAGCGGGTTTCAGCCATCCCGCACAGGAGAGGACTACACGCCCCCGAACCACGGGTAGCCCTGGTCCTCCCAATAGCCCCCGGGGCGCCGGTCCGTGAACTCCACGGAGAACAAGTACTTGGTGAGCTTGTAGCCGAGCTTGGTGGGGGAGTAGAGACGCAGGGGCGCGCCATGGTCGGGGCCGAGGGGCCGGTCGTTGAAGGCATAGGCCAGGATGGTCTGCTCGTGCATGGCGGAGGGGAGGTCCCAGCCGTTGCTGTACCCATCGTCGAACGAGCGGAAGCGTACGTACCGCGCCCCGGGCAGCGGTTCGACGCTGCCGGCGAGCGCGGCGAAGCGCGCTCCGGTCCACGTCGCAATCGCGGTCCAGCCCTCCACGCAGTGGTGCTTGACGGTGTACGTGAGCCGCGGCAGCACCTCCAGCTCGGCCCGAGTGAACATCCGCGGCCGCCGCACGAGCCCGCCCACGTGCAGCACCCACGACGCGGGGTCTTCGAGCATCGGCATCCCGCCGCGCATGATGTAGTAGGAGGGGAAATGGCGCTCCGGAGTCCGGGAGCGGATCGGGTACTCCCTGGCGAGCCGGGAGGAAAAGAGGCGCGCGCTGACCCAGTCGTTGAAGCTCGAGAACGAGGCCAGGTCGTCTTCGAGCGGGCCGCCGCGGAACCCGCAGGCGGACACCAGCTCCGAGGCGCCGGCCGTGGCGGAAGCGACGAGAAACGACCGGCGGCCCGCGGTCTCACGCTCCTTCACTGGGGAACCTCCCGCGGTACCAGCCGGTGAGCATGGCGCGCAGCGACGCAGGGTCCACGAGGAACACCAGCGCGACGTGCACCACCAGGAAGCCGGTGAATACCCAGACGGTGACGAAGTGCCAGTAGCGCGCCCACTCGTAGCCGCCGAACAGCGCCGTAAGCCACGAGAGCTGCACCGGCTTCCAGATCGCGAGCCCCGACAGGACGGCGGCGGCGCCGAGCGCGACGATGGAGCAGTAGGCCGCTTTCTGCAGCGCGTTGTGCTTGCCCTGGGGTGGATGCTGTTTCCGCAAGCGCAGGTAGTAGAGCTGCATCTGGACCGCGCGCGGCAGGTCTCGCGGCCGGAACACCAGCCAGCGCAGCTCGCCCGACCAGGCGAGGTATGCGAGGTACAGCAGGCCGTTCAGCATCAGCGGCCACATCAGGAAGAAATGGATGTTCAGCGCGCCGGCCAGCCAGCCGCCGGCGCGGGCCCATGCCGGGAAATCGACGCCCTCGAACGGATTGAGGCCAACCGACGCGTCGCCTCGCAGGCCGAAACGCGGATAGGCGAGGTAGATCTGCAGGCCCGAAGCGACCATCAGCACGAGCACGATCGCATTGACCCAGTGCGTGAGTCGCACGATCCAGTGGTGGCGCTTCACGAACACCGGTGGCGGAGGGGCGGCCGGAGCTGACGGGGCGGTTGGAGCGGGTGGGGCGGTTGAGGCGGTTGGAGCCGCGGGGGTGTCCGGGGCGGCCGGGGCCGGGTCGTCGGGGGTCATGTTCAGCTACGAACGCCGCGGCGCGGTGCCGGGTTCCGGCGCCCCCGCAGCCGGCGCTCCGCCGCGGGCCGCCCGGACGAACGCGGCGAGCTTCGCCTCGTCGAGCCGCCCGCTGGTGCGGACGCCGCTGCAGACGTCGAGGCCGAACGGGTCCACCGCGCGCAGCGCGTCGGGTACGTTGGCGGCATTCAGCCCGCCCGCGAGCCACACCGGCACGCCCGCCTGGTCGCGGATGCGGCGGCTGAGACTCCAATCATGGGTGCGGCCGGTCCCGCCCAGCTCCTTGACGGGGCGGTCGGGTCTTCCGGAGTCGAGCAACAGCGCGTCCACGTCCTGGGCGACGTCCAGCGCCTCGTCAACGGACCATTCGTTCGCGACATGCACCACCTGCACGATCTCGATATCGGGGAGGGCCTGGCGCACGTCGCGCGGCGTCCCGACGGCGAGGCGGTCGCAGATCTGCACCGTGGTCACGCCGGTACGGCGCACCTGGGCGATGACCGCGGTGGCGTCGAGGTGACTGGTGAGCAGGAATGCCGGGATCCTCCCCCGAACGGCGGAGGCGATCTCCGCGATGAGCGGTTCGGGAATCGGACCCGGCCCGCTCGGCATCGCGGACACCAGCCCGATGGCGTCGGCGCCGCTCGTGATCGCCAGCTCGGCCTCGGCGCGGCTCGCCATGCAACAGATCTTGATGCGTGGCGTGGTCGGGTGCATGACCGTATCCTAAGCGTGGGGCGTGGCTGCACAATGCGCCAACGCTGCGGACCCCTGCACGGTGTCGTGGGCCGTCGCGGGCTGAAGTCCGGGCTCGGCACAACGACAAGCCCTGAAGGGCTGTGGCTTGCGTCCCGTTCAGGGCGCACGCGACCGCTGCCGGCAACGTTCTCAAGGAGCCGCCGTGAGAATCCTGAAGGTGCTCGGGATCATCCTCCTCGTGCTGGTCGTGCTCGCCGCGGCCGGCGGGGGCTGGATGTACTGGAAGAGCAACGGCACGATCAACCGCCGGTACGACGTGCCCACCGTGAGCCTCCCGCTGCCGGGCGATTCGGCGTCGCTGGCGCGCGGCCGGCACCTGGTGGAGGCGGTGGGCAAGTGCCTCGACTGCCACGGCGACGACCTCGGCGGGACCGTGATGATCGACGGCATGCCGTTCGCGCGGGTGATCGCGCCGAACCTGACGCGCGGGCGCGGCGGCGTGGGAGCGGCGCGGAGCGACGCCGAGCTGCTGCGCGCCATCCGGCACGGCGTGCGGCCGGACGGGCGCGGACTGGTGATCATGCCGTCCGAGGCCTACATCCATTTCACGGACGCCGACCTTGCCGCCGTCGTCGCGTACGTCCGGAGCGTGCCGGCCGTGGACAACGAGCTGCCGGCCACCGCGTTCGGGCCCATCGCGCGGATGCTGCTGGCGCAGGACAAGCTCCCGGTGTTCCCGGTGTCGTACATCGCCCACGACAGCGTGGCGCCGTACGCGGCCACCCCGGACACCACGGCCCGGTACGGCCGGTACCTCGCCTGGACCGGCGGGTGCCACGCGTGCCACAACCCGGCCGGCTCGGGAGGCGCGATTCCGGGCGGCCCGCCGGACGCTCCCGCCGCCGCGAACATCACGCCGGGTGGTCTGAGCGACTGGACCGAGGCGGAGTTCGTGCGGCTGCTGCGCGAGGGCAAGGGTCGGGGCGAGCGCGCCATCGACAATGCCAACATGCCGTGGCGCAACAGCGGCCGGATGACGGACGCCGAGATCCACGCGCTCTACCTCTATCTCCGGTCGCTGCCGCCCCGGGAGCTGGGCCAGACGTGACCCGCTTCGTGTGGCTCACGGCCGTGGTATTCCTGGTGTGGGGCGCGGTGGTGTGGTTGCGGCGGCTCGACGAGCGGCGCCCGGGCGCACAAGCGCACCGGAGCACGGAAGACGACGAGATCGATCGTGAGGCGTTGGAAGAAGCCGAGCGTGAGGTGCGCGATCTGGGGGCCGACGGGCGTGGCCGCCCGCTGGAGGATGGAGTCGGCGACGACTGGGGGCCGGGCACGTCGAAGACGCCGCTCGGCTAGAGCGTCTCGTAGCCGTTCGCGCTGATCCGCGCGACGACGAGCGGCAGCGCCTTGGCCGCGCCTTCCCCGAAACGGATGGCGCGGCCGAGCGCGTCTTCGGCGATGCGGAGCCCGGCCTCGTCGCGCGCGTAGATGGAAGCGAGCGGCTCGCCGCGCTCGACCCGCTGGCCGGGCCGCGCGCTGATGACGAAGCCGACGGTGGGGTCGACGACGTCGTCCACCGTCTGGCGTCCCCCGCCCATCTGCACCACGGCGCGCCCGATGGCCCGGGGCTCGACCTGGAGCACCGTGCCGGCCCGCGGCGCGGCGAACACCTCCACCAGGGCGGCCTGAGGCAGGATCGCGGGGTCGTCCACGACGGCGGGGTTGCCGTCCTGGGCTTCGATGATCTCGCGCAGCATGTCGAGCGCGCGGCCGCTCGAGAGCGCGGTATCGAGGTCGCGCCGGGCCTCGCGCGCGTCCCTGCCCGCGAGCAGGAGCATCTCCACCGCCTCGGCCATGGTCACCTCGAGCAGGTCTTCCGGCCCTTCGCCGCGCAGCGCCGCGATCGACTCCTCGACCTCGAGCGCGTTCCCGCAGGCGCGCCCCAGTGGCCGGTCCATCGCGGTGAGCAGGGCGACGGTCGGGCAGCCCCGGTCCTCGCCCAGCGCGATCATGACCTCGGCGAGCTCGCGCGACCGGGCGGGATCGGTGATGAACGCGCCGCTGCCCAGCTTCACGTCGAGCACCAGGCCGTGCAGTCCTTCGGACAGCTTCTTGCTCATGATGCTGGCGGCGATGAGCGGGATGCTCTCGACGGTGGCCGTGACATCGCGCAGCGCGTACAGCTTCTTGTCCACCGGCGCGATCTCGGGCGTCTGGCCGATGAGGACGCACCCGATCCGCTCCATCTGCGCGCGCGTTTCCGCGAGCGAGAGGCCGGTGCGGAAGCCGGGGATGCTCTCGAGCTTGTCGAGGGTGCCGCCGGTGTGGCCGAGGCCGCGGCCCGACATCATCGGCACCGCGACGCCGCAGGCGGCGACCAGCGGGGCGAGCACCAGCGACACCTTGTCGCCGACGCCGCCGGTGGAGTGCTTGTCCACCACCGGCCGGCCCAGGCCGGCCCAGTCGAGGCGCGCGCCCTCGCCCATCATGCCGTCGAGCAGGGCGGCCGCCTCCTCGCGGGTGAAGCCCTGGAGGAAGCCCGCCATGAGGAGCGCGGCGAGCTGGTAGTCCGGCACGCGGCCGGCGGCGTACTCCGAGAGGAGCCCGCGCCACTCGTCAGGCGTGAGGGCACCGCCGTCGCGCTTGCGCTCGATGAGTCCGGGGACGAACATTAGCCAACCCCTCCACCGCGGAGCCGTCCCACCATGCGCAGCTGGATCGCCGTCGCGGCCGCCATCGTGGCGTGCGCGCGCCCGCTGGCGGCGCAGATGGACCCGGCCGCGCACGTGGCCGCCGGCGATTCGGCGCGGTGCCGCCGCGCCGCGGAGGACGCGCTCCAGCACTACCGCGCCGCCCTCGCCCTGGACTCGCTGCACTACGACGCGAACTGGAAAGCCGCGCAGGTGCTCGTGGACATCGGCAAGGGGCTGCCCAACGCGCAACGGGCACGGCGCGACTCGCTCTACGCCGAAGGGCAGATGTTGGCCGAGCGCGCCGTGCGCGTCAATAGCCCCGGCGCCGACGGGCATTTCATGGTCGCGGTGGCGATCGGCCGCGTCGCCCTCACCAAGGGCGCCCGCGAGCGGGTCCGCTACGCCCGCGTGGTCCGCGACGAGGCGCTGCGCGCCAGCGAGCTCAACCCCCAGCACGATGGGGCGCTCCACGTCCTCGGCCGGTGGAACGCGGAGATTCAGCGGCTGCCGGCCGTCACGAAATTCTTCGCCCGGACGTTTCTCGGCGCCGCGATCTTCAGCGAGGCGACGTGGGACAACGCGGTGAGCAACTTCGAGCGCGCGATCAACATCGCACCCACCAACCTCTACCACCATCTCGACCTGGCCGAAACCCTGATCGACATGCATCGCGCCGCCGACGCGATCCCACACCTCCAGCAGGTGATCAGCCTGCCGCTCGGCTGCGACCCGGAAGACGCCAGCTACCGGCGCCAGGCGCAGCAGCTGCTCGAGCGGATCAGCCGGAGATAGACTCCTCGGCCCGGCGGCGCACCCGCGCCACCTTGTGCTTCGCGTCCTCGTAGTGGTCCTGCGCCTCCGCCGCGAGCCGCCGGGCCTTGCGCCGCAGCAGCCGCCGCGTTTCCTCGCCGCTCTGCGGGGCGACCAGCAGCGCCACCCCAGCCCCGATCAAGGCGCCGATGAGGAGCCCTACCACGAACATCCGGGTCCCGCCCCTGTCGTCCATCACGTCCTCCGTCTGCGGCCCTCGGCCATCAGCCGCTCCACATCCTCGGCGCGCCGCGGTGCGTTGCCCGACAGCAGCTCGTAGCCCGTCGCGGTCACCACCACGCAGTCCTCGATCCGGACGCCGAGCGACTCGGCCGGAATGTAGACGCCCGGCTCGATCGTGAACACCATCCCGGGCTCGAGCGGCCGCCGACCCGGCAGCGGGTCGTGCACGTCCATCCCGATCCCGTGCGACAGCCCGTGGATCATGTACCGATCGCAGGTCGCGGCGCCGCGCAGCTGCTCGCCCGGCCGGGCGGGGCACAGGTCGCCCGAGTGGTCGCGCAGCCACGCCATTGCGATCTGGTTCAGCCGCAGCAGCGTCGTGCCCGGGCGGACCGAATCCATCGCCGCCTGCTGGGCGCCGAGCACCAGGTCGTAGAGCGCCCGCTGCCGCGGGGTGAACCGGCCGCTCACCGGGACGGTGCGCGTGATGTCGGCGGTGTACTGGCCCCACTCGGCGCCCGCGTCCACCACGACGAGGTCACCGTCGCGCGTCTGGCGCCGGTTCACGTCGTAGTGGAGCGTGGTGGCGTTGAACCCGCTCCCGACGATGCTGGGGTAGCCGAGCCGGTCGGCGCCCTGGCGCCGCGCGGACGCCTCGAAGATGGCTTCCAGCTCGTACTCGAACATCCCGGCCCGCGCGCCGCGCATCAGGTCCGCGTGCGCGTTGGCGGAAAGGACGATGGCGCGGCGCAGTGCCTCGAGCTCGGCCGCGTCCTTGACGGCCCGCAGCGAGTCCAGCAGCGGCCGCAGGTTGCGGATCGGGCCCGCCGCGGTGTCGGCGCGGAGTCGCCGGACCAGCGTGTCGTTGTCGGTGGTGCGGTCGACGGGGACGTACAGCGGCACCCGGCGCGAGCGCGCCGCGGCGAGCAGCGCGTCGAGGTTGCCCACCGAGTCCACGCGCGCGATCCCCGACAGCTCCACGGCTTCGGCCCCCGGGCCGAGCCGTACGCCGGTCCACCGCTCGCGGTCGGGGCGGCGCGGCGGCAGGAGCAGGACTTCGGCGTCGGGGCCGTCGGTGCGCGCCTCGAGCAGGAGCCACGCCCGCGCCGTTTCCAGCATCGTGTAGTAGAAGAAGGCGTTGTGCTGCCGGAAGTCGTTGTCCTGCGGGTAGTCCACGCCCTCGATGTCGCGCTCGGTCGCGGCCGGAATCAGCACCACCGCGTCGCCGAGCCGGTCCATGAGCCGCTGCCGCCGCGCCCGGGTGGCCGCGACGTCCACCGGGCGGCCGTAGCCGGGCAGGACGTCGTGGTACGCGGGCGCCGGCGCCAGCGGCGCGGCGGTCGGCGCCGCGACGGTCGGCGCGCTCTGCCCCGCGAGCGGCGCCGCGGCGGCGGCGAGGGTGACGGCGATCACCAGCCAGGACGGGACGCGCTTCATCGAGACCCTCGTGCGTGAACGGTGAACGTAACCGGCTTGACTCGGCAGCCGCCAGGGCCGAAGCTACGTGTCCGACGATGACCGACACCGACACCCGACAGCCGCCCCCCGAGGCCGCCGCGGCGCTGGCCGCCCGCATCTCGGACCTCGAGCGGGAGCGCGAGCGCCTGCTCGCGGTCGTGGAGATTCTCCACGAGATCTCCGGGACCCTGCACTTCGTGGACATCCTCCAGGCCATCGCCCGCAAGCTCGGCGAGACGTTCGGGCTCGACCGGGCGAGCGTGATCCTGTCGGACCAGGGCGGCCGCACGGCGCGCCTGGTGGCGAGCTACGAGGATCCCACGATCCGCAACCTCGTGATCGACCTGGCGCGCTACCCGGAGATCCAGCGCTCGATGGACACCGGTGAAACGGTGTTCATCGCCGACGCGCCCACCGACTCGGCGCTGCAGCACGTCAAGGGGGCGCTCGAGCGCCGCAAGGTGAGGTCCATCACCGTGGTGCCGATCAAGTACCGCGGCGTCGCCATCGGCTGCTTCTTCCTGCGCACGTTCAAGGAAGGCCAGACCTTCAGCGAGGGCGACGTCCGGTTCTGCCAGATCGTCGCGGAGCTGACGGCCAAGGCGCTGCGCAACGCGCACCGCTACGAGTCCCTGGTCAAGCGGACCAGGGAGGCCGGCGAGGAGATGCGGCGCGCCGACATGCAGCGCCTCGCCCTGGTGTCGTTCCTGCAGCGGTTGCTCGCGGCCTTCACGCACCACGACAAGACCTCGCTCGAGGAGCTGCTGCCCGAAACCTCGGGCGCCGAGCTCGAGCGGCTGGTCGGTGTGGCGATGGCGGTACTCGCCGAAGAGGCCAAGGGCACGTGACCGGCGCCGAGCGGCGCGCCGCCGAGCTGCGCCGCCTGCTCCACCGCGCCAACCACGCCTACCACGTCCGCGACGCGCCGGAGATGTCCGACGCGGAGTACGACCGCCTGTTCCGCGAGCTCCAAGAGCTCGAAGACCAGCACCCGCACCTCCGGACGCCCGACTCCCCGACCCTGCGGGTCGGGGCGGAGCCCGCGTCCGCGCTCGTGAAGCACACCCACCTGGTCCCGATGCTCTCGCTCGCCAACGCGTTCAGCGACGAAGAGCTGGACGGCTGGCAGGAGCGCAACGCGCGGCTCGTGCCGGACGTGGTCGGCGCCGGGTACACGCTCGAAATCAAGATCGACGGGGCGGCGGTGTGCCTCACCTACCGGGACGGCCTGCTCGAGACGGGGGCGACCCGAGGCAACGGCGTGACGGGCGAGGTCGTCACCGCCAACCTGCGCACCATCCCCGACGTGCCGCTCGCGCTCCAAGGCTCGGGCTGGCCACCGCTGTGCGAGGTCCGCGGCGAGGTCTATTTCCCGAAGCAGAACTTCGAGGCGCTCAACCGGCGGCGCGAGGCGGCCGGAGAACCGCTGTTCGCCAACCCGCGCAACTCGGCGGCCGGCAGCCTGCGCCAGCTCGACCCGAAGGTGACCCGCGAGCGGGGCCTCCGGTTCTGGGCCTTCGGAGTCGTCGTCCCCTCGGCGCGGCCGCCGTTCAAGACGCAGTGGGAAATGCTCGAGGCGCTTGCGCAGTGGGGGTTCCCGGTCGAGTCACACCGCAGGCGCGCATCGAGTCTCGACGCCGTGAAGGAGCTGATCGGTCTCGAGTTCGAGTCAACGCTCGCCACGCTGCCCTTCGGCGCCGACGGCGTCGTCGTCAAGGTGGATCCGCTCGCGCTGCACGAGGAGCTGGGCACCGTCGGGGACCGGGAGCCGCGCTGGGCCGTCGCGCGGAAGTTCGCACCCGAGGTCGCGGTGACCCGGCTGCTCCGGATCGCGATCAACGTGGGCCGCACCGGCGCCCTCAACCCCTACGCCCTGCTCGAGCCGGTCGAGGTCAGCGGGGTGACCGTATCGCAGGCCACGCTGCACAACGCCGATCTCATCGCGGCCAAGGACATCCGCGAGGGCGACCGGGTCGAGGTGATGCGCGCCGGCGAGGTGATCCCGCAGGTCATCGGCGTGGTGCGGGAGGCGGGCGTCAAGCGCAAGAACCGCTGGACAATGCCGCGGTCGTGCCCGGTATGCCGGTCGACGGTCGAAAAGCCCTCCGACGAGGTCACGTACTACTGCCCCAACGTCTCGTGCCCCGGCAGGATCCTCGAAGGCATCGTCCACTTCGCGTCGCGCCGGGCCATGGACATCCGGGGCCTCGGGTACGAGAGAGTCCGTGCGCTCCTCGAGGCCCGGCTGGTCCGCGACGTGGCGGAACTCTACGATCTCAAGGTCCAGGATCTGGAAGGCGTGGAGCGATTCGGCGCACGGTCGGCCGATCTCCTGGTGGCATCGATCGCGGCCTCCAAGGCTCGGCCGCTCTCGACCCTGCTCTTCGCCCTCGGCATCCTGCACGTCGGCGCCGGCGCGGCCGAGCTGCTGGCCAGGCGGTTCGGCACGATGGACGCGCTGATGGCGGCGGACGCCGGGACGATCGCCGGCGTGCGCGGCATCGGGCCGGCCATTGCCGAGGCCGTGGCGCACTTTTTCGCCGAGAAGCGCAATCGCGAGCTGGTGGCTCGGCTCGCGAAGGCCGGCGTGCGCATGGATGAGCGGGTGAAGGTCACGGCGGGCGGCCCGCTCAGCGGGATGACCTTTGTGCTGACCGGCACCCTGCCCACCCTGTCGCGGGGGCAGGCGACCGAGCTCATCGAGCAGGCGGGAGGCTCGGTCGCGAGCGGCGTGACGAAGAAGACCACCGCGGTGATCGCCGGCGCGGAGCCGGGGAGCAAGCTGGACAAGGCGAAGCAGCTCGGCGTCGAGGTGTGGGACGAGGCCCGACTCCAGCGCCATGTGGACGGGTGACCACGGTCACCGTGTGACGCGGCGCACTTGCGGCCCTCCCGCCGACCCCTAGGTTAACGGCCATGCCGGAGATCTCCCTGACCACGTCGGCGCTGGTCGCGCTGTCGCCGCGGGCCCTGTACGCGCTGCGCGACCGCGTGGGTGCGCAGGCGCTGCAGGAAGCCGGTTACGCCGCCGGTGAGGCGGCCTACGAGGCATTCGTGAAGCGGCTGCCCGCCGCCGCCGGGGTCGACGACCCGCGCGAGCTGGCCGCGCCGCGCCTGGCGGAGGTGTTGTCGCAGTTCTTCGCCTCGCTCGGCTGGGGCTCGGTGGGCGTGCAGCCCATCGGCGACTCGGCGTTCGCGGTGGATTCGCCCGACTGGGCCGAGGCGCAGCCGGGCGCCGGCCTGCAGTACCCGGGCTGCTACTTCACCGCGGGTCTGCTCGCGGACATGATGAGCCGGATCGGCGAGGCGCCGCTCGCGGTGATGGAAGTCGAGTGCCGCTCCCACGGGGACGAGCGCTGCCGCTGGCTCGTGGGCGCGCCGGAGACCCTCACCCAGCTCTACCAGCACCTGGCGCAGGGCGCGCACTACATGACGGTCCTTGGGGCCGCCTGAGGATCGCGGGCACGGCCGCAGGCCACGACGAGGGCCCGGCGGACTGCCGGGCCTTCGTTGCGTTCGAGCGTCCCTACTGCATGGGCGGCGCCACCCGCGTCGCCGCCGCCGCCCCGCGGATGAACGCGATGTAGTCGGTGGGCGCGGGCTCGGCCCCGCCCTGCCGCATCGCGGCCGCGATCTGGCCGCGGTGGTAGCTGCCGTGCAGCGCCAGGTGGAGCAGGATGTCCTCGACCGAGTTCTCGAAGCCGGCGCCGGCCGAGTTGGTGTAGCGCACCCGGCGCGCGGCGCCGCCGTCGCTCAGGGAGGCGGCCAGACGCCGCAGCCCTGCCGCGTTCTCGGCGGCGAGGCTGCCGCACGCGTCGAGGTCGAGCTGGGGCCACACGGCGACCCGCGGCGTGGCGCCCGTGACGCGCGCCAGCCAGACATGCTCGGCGCCTAACACGTGAGCGTAGAGCTCGCGCCACATCGGCAGCACCGGATCCGCCGCCCGCAGCGCGGCGAGGACCAGCCGGTCCGCCCATTCGAGATGGCCGATCAGTCGCGCCAGATGATCCACGTCCCCTCCCGTCAACGCGGGGCCGACGCCCGGGCGCGGCGGCTCACCGCCGCGCCACGTTCACGCCGTCGAGCACCATGGGCGGCACGCGGCGCGTCCCGCCGATCCACTTGGCGTCACGCCCGAGCGCGCGGATCCGCTTCAGCAGCTCGTAGACGTTACCGGCGACCGCGGTGTCCTTGACCCGCCCCGCGATCGCGCCGCCGTCCACCCGGTAGGCCAGCGCGACCGGATGGCTGAACCCGCCGGCGATGGTATTGCCCTGTCCGACGCCGATGAGCTCGTCGACCACGAGGCCGTGGCCGACCGCCGCGAGCAGGCCGTCCTCGTCGAGCGCGCCCGACTCGAGCACCAGGTTCGAGAACGCGATCCCCGGCTTGCCGAACGTGGCGCGCTTGCCGTGGCCCGTCGAGCGGGTGCCGGTGCGCGCCGCGGTCTCCAGGTCGTATACGAACGCGCGCACCACCCCGCGCTCGATCAGCGGAAGGCGCGCCGAGGCCGTGCCCTCGTCGTCGGCCGGCCGGCTCGCGATGCGGCCGGGCGCCAGCGGGTCGTCGGTGAGGGTCAGCGCTTCGTCGAACAGCCGCTCGCCGATCTTGCCGCCCAGCGGCGATACGCCCTGCAGCACCGTCTTGCCCGACAGCGCCTGCCGCAGCGGGAGCAGGATCGCCGCGCTCCCTTCGGACGTAAACAGCACCGGCAGCCGGCCCTCGGGCGGCTCCACCACCCGCTCGGCGCGCCCGATCTTCGTGATGATGGTCCGGGCGACGCGGTCCAGATCCGTCTCGGCGGGCGCCGCGACCGCGGCGCTGGAGTCGTACGCCATGAGCACGTCGTCGCCGGCGACGCGGGTGACATCCGCGCTGACCGAGATCGCCGTGGCGCGATACTCGCAGCTCTGGCCCGCGGAATTCGCGAACCGCGTGCTCTCGACGTAGCGGTCCACCGATGCGTTGACCTGCCAGCCGGGCCGCGCCAGTCGCTCCACCACGCGGCGGCCGAGCCGCTCGAGCTCCTCAACCGAGAGGCCGGCGGCGCGATCGCTCCAGGTCTCCACCGCCGCCACCGGGGCGCGGCCCGGGAACGCGAGGTCGAGCAGGTCGCCCTCGGCGGCCGAGGCGAAGGCGCGTTCCACCACGTCGTCCACGCCGGTGAGGTCGGTCGTGCCTGCCACTCCCACCCGCCCGTGCGCCGTCACGCGCAGGTTCAACCCCCTCTCCTGGCGGAAGGCGTTCTCTTTCAGGCGGCCGGATTCGAACTTCAAGGACAGCGTGGCTTCGTCGCGGAGCAGGGCGTCGGCGGCGGCGCCCTTGCGGCGCGCGAGGTCGAGGACGGTCTCGAGCATGGGAGCCTGAAGCTAGGCACGGGCTCCCGGCGCCGGTACCCCGTCGCTAACTTACGGCCCTCAATGACCTTGACCCTCCTGCGCAACGCCGAGGTCTACACCCCGGAGCCCGTGGGCCGCTGCCATGTGCTGATCGCGGGGGAGCGCATCGTGTGGACGGGCACCGCCGTACCGGCTTTCCCGCGCGAGCTGAGCGTGCGCGACGTGGACCTCGCCGGCAAGCGGCTCCTGCCCGGATTCGTGGACTGCCACGTGCACGTCACCGGCGGCGGCGGCGAAGCCGGCGCGCACACGCGCGTCCCGCCGGTGCCGGTAAGCCGGTTCACCACGGGTGGCGTGACGACGGTCGTCGGGCTGCTCGGCACCGACGACGTCACGCGCGATACCGCGGCGCTCGTCGCCACGGTCAACGGCCTGCGCAACGAAGGCCTGAGCGCGTACTGCTACACCGGCGGCTACCACGTGCCGCCGGTCACGCTCACGGGAACCGTCCGCGGCGACATCACGCTGGTCGAGGCGGTGATCGCCGTCGGCGAGATCGCCATCAGCGACCACCGCTCGAGCCAGCCCACGCTCGACGAGCTGCTCCGGCTGGCGAGCGAAGCGCACGTCGGCGGGCTCATGAGCGGCAAGGCCGGCACCCTGCACCTGCACGTGGGCGACGGACCGCGCGGCCTCAACCTGGTGCGCGAGGCGCTCGAGACGAGCGAGATCCCGGCGCGCACCTTCCACCCGACCCACGTCAACCGCCGTCCGCCGCTGTTCGAGGAGGCGTGCGCGCTGGCGGCGCTGGGTTGTACGATCGACCTCACGGCGTTTCCGGTCGCCGAAGGCGAGGAGGCGATCCCGGCACACGAGGCGCTGGTCCGCTACCTCGACGCGGGCCTGCCGGCGGGAGGCGTCACCGTGAGCAGCGACGCCGGCGGCTGCCTGCCGGCCTTCGACGGCGAGGGTCGGGTCACCGGCTTCGACGTCGGCGCCGCCGGGGCGCTGGCACACACCCTGCAGACGCTGTTGTGCGCCGGCCACGCGCTGGAGCGCGTGCTGCCGGCGTTCACCGTGAACCCGGCGCGGCTGCTGCGGCTCGAGCGGAAGGGCAGGATCGCCGCGGGCGCCGATGCCGATCTCGTGACCCTCACCGACCGAGGAACGATGGCCGACGTGATGGCGATGGGACGCTGGCATGTGCGCAGCGGGCGTCCGGTGATCACCGGGACCTTCGAGGGCACCGCCTGATGCGCGAGCCGGCCTTGCACGACCTGCACGACAGCGCCGGGCGCGGCTCCATCGTCGCGATCGGCGGCGGCGAGGACAAGCTCGGCGACATGGAAATCCTGCGGCGGTTCGCGAAGCTGTGCGGCGGCAAGCGTGCCCGCATCGCGATCCTGCCGACGGCCTCCCAGCTCGATGACACGGGGCACAAATACGCCAAGCTGTTCCGCGAGCTGGACGTGCGCGAGGCGTACACCGTGGTGTTCGAGACCCGCGCCGACGGCGATCGCACGGACCTGCTCGAAGAGCTGGAGCGCGCCGACGGCGTGTTCCTCACGGGCGGCAACCAGCTCCGGCTCTCGACCACCCTGGGCGGCACGCCGGTGGATTCGGCGCTGCGCCACATGTGCGCCGCGGGGCGGCACGTGGCGGGCACGTCGGCCGGGGCGGCGTACCTCTGCGAGCACATGATCGCGTACGGCGAGGAGGGTGCGACGCCACGCGCCGGCTCGGTGCAGGTCGTGGCCGGGCTGGGGCTGACCCGCCGCGTGATCATCGACCAGCACTTCCGGCAGCGCGACCGCATCGGCCGGCTGCTGACGGCGCTCGCCTACAACCCCTACCCCATCGGCCTCGGCCTCGACGAGGACACCGCCGCGTTCATCGGCCCCGACAACGTCGTCGAGGTCGAGGGCAGCGGATTGCTCACCGTGGTGGACGCGCACGACGTCGAGGTGGATTCCATCGCGGAGGCCGAGAAGGGCGCGCTGGTCAGCCTGACCAACGTGCGCTTGCATCTGCTCCCACGGGGCGGTACGTACAATCTGCTGACGCGAGAAGCCGTGGCGGCGGCGAAGGTGTAGGCCCAGGAGGTTCGTGGATGCGGATTCTCGAGAAGGCTGTCTACGTCGGTCCCAGCATCTACGCGCACTTTCCGGTCATCCGCCTCGACATTGACCTCGGGCCCCTCGAGGACTGGCCCACCACCCGTCTCGGCGTCGAGTACACCGAGGCGCTGCTGCGCGTGCTTCCCGGCCTGCGCGAGCACGGCTGCTCGTACGGCGAGCCGGGCGGGTTGCTGCGCCGGCTCGCGGAAGACGAGGGCACGTGGCTCGGCCACGTCCTCGAGCACGTCGCCATCGAGCTGCAGAACGCCGCCGGCGAGTCGGTCAGCTTCGGGAAAACGCGCGGCGCAGGACCGAAGGGCGTCTATCACGTGGTGTACGAGTACGAGCAGGCGCAGGTCGGGCTCGAGGCCGGCCGGCTCGCGCAGCACATCCTCGAGCACTTCCTGCCGGACGCGCTGCGGCCCGCGCACCACCCCGCGGACTTCGAGCCCGAAGCCGAGCGCGACCACTTCATCAAGTACGCCCAGCGCCGGGCGCTGGGGCCGAGCACGATGGCGCTGGTGAAGACCGCCGAATCGCGCGGGATCCCGTGGATCCGCCTCAACGACTACTCGCTGATTCAGTTCGGTCACGGCAAGTACCAGCAGCGCATCCAGGCCACCGTCACCAGCCACACGCCCCACATCGCGGTGGAACTGGCGAGCGACAAGGAGGAGACGAACAAGATCCTCGCGCGGCTGGGCCTGCCGGTGCCCCGGCAGGCGGTGGCGGTGCGCGAGGAGGACTGCGTGCAGGCGGCCGAGCGGATGGGCTACCCGGTGGTGGTGAAGCCGTACAACGCGAACCACGGCCGCGGCGTCTCGCTCCACCTCATGGGCCCGGACGACGTGCGTACCGCCTTCCACCATGCGCAGCAGCACAGTCGGAGCGTCATCGTCGAGAGTTTCATCACCGGCATGGACCACCGGATGCTGGTGGTCAACGGCCGGCTGATCGCGGTGGCGCTGCGCGAGCCGGGCCACGTGGTGGGCGACGGCGTGCACACGATCGAGGAGCTGGTCGTCCAGGTGAACGCCGATCCGCGGCGCGGCATCGGTCACGAGAAAGTGATGACGCGCATCGAGTTCGATCACCAGGCCGACCAGATGCTGGCGAAGCGGGGGTACACTCGGCAGACCGTGCCGGCCGAGGGCGAGAAGGTGTACCTGCGCTCGACCGGCAACATCTCGACCGGCGGCACGGCCCGCGACGTGACCGACGTGGTGCACCCGGACAACGTCGAGATGGCGGTGCGCGCGGTGATGGCGATCGGGCTGGACGTGGGCGGTGTGGACTTCCTGTGCGACGACGTCACGCAATCCTACAAGGAGCACGGCGGCGCGATCTGCGAGATCAACGCGGCGCCGGGCTTCCGGATGCACGTGGCGCCGTCGGAGGGCACCCCGCGCGATGTGGCGGGCCCCGTCATGTCGATGCTCTTCCCACCGAACACGCCGAGCGCGATTCCGATCGCCGCGGTCACGGGGACCAACGGGAAGACGACGACGGCGCGGATGCTGGCGCACATCCACAAGCTCGCCGGCCGCCACGTGGGACTGACCACGACCGACGGCGTGTACATCAACGGCCAGCGCACCGTGCCGGGCGACATGACGGGCCCGGTGGCGGCGCGCATGGTGCTCGCCGACCCCCACGTGGACTGCGCGGTGCTCGAAGTCGCGCGTGGCGGCCTGCTCCGCGCCGGCCTGGGCGTACGGCACGTGGACGTCGGTGCCGTGCTCAACGTCCAGTCGGACCACCTCGGCCTGCGCGGCGTGAACACCCTCGACGACCTGGCGGTGGTCAAGCGCGTGATCGCCGAGGTCGCCCGCGACACGGCCGTGCTCAACGCCGACGACCCGCGCGTGCTCCGCATGGCCGATTACACCGACGCCCGGCACGTCTGCTACGTGACCATGAACCGGCAGCACTCGCTGGTGCGTGAGCACATCAAGGCCGGGGGCCGCGCGGTGGTGCTCGAGGCGGGCATGGCGGGGCAGATGATCACCATCTACGACCACGGCGCGCACATCCCCCTGCTGTGGACCCACTTGGTCCCCGCCACGGTCGAGGGCAAGGCGACGCACAACGTGCAGAACGCCATGTTCGCCGCGGCGATGGCCTTCGCGATGGGCGTCCGGCTCGAGGACATCCGGCACGGCCTGCAGAGCTTCGAGACCAGCTTCTTCCAGGCGCCGGGCCGCGGCAACATCTACAACGAGCATCCCTTCAAGGTGATCCTCGACTACGGCCACAACGCGCCGGCGGTCGAGGCCATGTGCCAGCTCGCGCGGCGGCTCGAGGTCGAGGGGCGGCGGCTGTGCGTGCTGGCGGCGCCCGGCGACCGGCGCGACGAAGACGTGAAGGCGATCGCGGCGATCGCCGCCGGCCATGCCTTCGACCACTACGTGTGCAAGCGCGACGACAACCCGCGGGGCCGCACCAGCGACGAGATCCCGCACCTGCTGCGCGCCGGCCTGCTCGAGGCGGGCATCCCCGCCGCGCGGGTCCAGACGATCCCCGACGAACAGGAACCGCTCGACGCGGTACTCCGCATGGCGCGGCCCGGCGACCTGCTGCTGTGCTTCATCGACCAGATCGCGCGGAGCTGGGCCCAGGTGGCGCAGTTCCGTCCCGAGCTGCCCGCCGGGCCGCGCGCGGCCGCGCCCGCGGCGGCGGGCGGCGAGGCGCCCGACCTGCCGGAGGAGCCGAAGGCGGGGCTGCTCGAGGCGATCATCCGCGACGAGCGCGGGGTGCGGCTGGCGCGGGAACAGGATGACTAGCCGCACCGGCGCACAGCCGCACCGGCGCACGGAGGGGCCGGTCCCCCCGCACCAGGGTGTCCGCGCCCTCCACCGACCATGACGACCCCGACGCTGCGCGACTCCCGCCGGGTTCCCGGCGTCAACCTCCTGTACGACGGCTCCGGTGCGGTGATCGACGTCGGGTTCCGCGACCCCGACGGCGCCGTGCTGATCGCGGCGTGGCAGGAGCAGCTGGCTCGGATGCTCGGCGCGGTCGGGTGGCGCGACGTGGCGGTGCGCGTGCGCCGCTTCCCCGGCGGCGCGAGCCTGTTTTTCAGCGCGCCGGTGGACGGCCTCTACGCCGCGACCGAGATCAACGAATGGGCCTGGGCCGCGGCTGTCGCCCTCACCAACGGCGGCGAAGCCCCCACGCTGGAGTCGGCGCGGGACCGGCTCGCGGGCTTCATCGCGCGGGAGCGCGAGCCCTCGCTCGTCGCGCTGCAGCGCGAGGCGGCGCGGCGGGGTGTGGCGTTCCACGTGGACCACAAGGGCGTCTCGATCGGCAGCGGCGCCGGCGCGATGGTCTTCCCCGGCGGCGACCCGCGTCATCCCCTGGCCCCGGCGCCCGGCGCGGTGGACTGGGCCCGCGTGCGCGACGTGCCGACCGTGCTGGTCACCGGCTCCAACGGCAAGACCACCACCGTCCGGCTGCTGGCCGCGGTGGTGCGCGCGTGGGGCCGGGTGCCCGGCTTCAACACCACCGACAACATCGTGGTCGGCGACGAGGTGCTCGACGAGGGCGACTGGTCGGGACCGATGGGCGCGCGCGCGGTGCTGCGCAACCGGCGCGTCGAGGTCGCCGTGCTGGAGACGGCGCGCGGCGGCATCCTGCGCCGCGGGCTCGCGGTCCGGCGCGCCGACGCGGCGATCGTCACCAACGTCGCCGCGGACCATTTCGGCGAGTGGGGCATCGTCGACACCCGCGGCATCGCCGAGACGAAGCTGGTGGTCGGGCACGTGGCGCGGCGGCTCGCGATCAACGCCGACGATCCCGTGCTGGTCGAGGTCCTCGACGCGGAGCGGCGCGCGGGTCGAGTGAGAGCCGACGTCTGCTACTTCGCGCTCGATGCCGCGAACCCGGACGTCCGCGCGCACCTGGCGCGCGGCGGATCGGCCGCGGTGCTCGAGGGCGGCGACCTCGTGTTCCGCCACGGCCCGAAGCGCTGGCGCGTCGCCGCCGCGAGGGACATCCCCGTCACCCTCGGCGGCATCGCGCGCTACAACGTCGCCAACGCGCTGGGCGTGGTGCTGCTCGCCTCGGCGATCGGCGTCCCGGGCGAGGCCATCGCCCGCGGCCTGGTCGGGTTCAAGGGGACGCCGAAGGAGAACCCCGGCCGGAGCCACCTGTTCGAGCGTGACGGCGCGCGGGTCATCGTGGACTTCGCGCACAACCCGCACGGCATGCGGGCGCTCATCGAGACCGCGCGCGCGATGCCTGCCAGGCGCAGGATCGTCGTGCTCGGCCAGGCCGGCGATCGCGACGACGAGTCCATCCGCGGCCTGGCGCGCGAAACGTGGCCGTGGCGCCCCGATCGCGTGATCCTGAAGGAAATGGAGAAGTACTTGCGCGGCCGGCGCCCGGGCGAGGCGACCGGGCTGATCAAGGACGAGCTGCTGAAGCTCGGCGCCGACCCCGCCATCTTCGGGCACGCGGGCACCGAGTACGAGGCGGTCGAGCGGGCGCTGGCGGAAGCCGGTCCCGGCGACCTCGTGCTGGTGCCGGTGCACGCGGAGCGCGAGCGGGTGCTTGCGCTGCTGGAGCCTCCTCCGCCCGAACCCCGGGCGGCGGAGCGGGACGCGTGGACTCGCTCCGCGGCCTCGTAGGCCGCCATCGCGCCGGCGTCGCGACCGGCACGGTCGCGCTCGCGCTGGTCGCGCTGGTGGTGCTGCGCACCGCCGGCCGCGGCGACGCGGCGGCTCCCGGGCCCGTGGTGCCGGTCGAGCGCCGGGACTTCTCGGCGAGCGTCGCGGCCATCGGCGCCGTGAAGCCGGAGATCGGCGCCGAGGTGCGCGTGGGCTCGCGGATCTCGGGCCGCGTCCGGCGGCTGCGGGCGAACATCGGCGACCAGGTGCGGCGCGGCCAGGTCATCGCCGAGCTGGAAACGGAAGAGCTCGACGCCGTGCTCGCGCAGCGCGAGGCCGAGCTGGCGCTGGCGACCGCCCGGCTGGGCGCGCTCGAGGCGCTCGCCCCGGCCGAGGCGGCGCAGGCCGAAGCCGAGCTGGCGCGCGTCACCGCCACGGCGCGGCTCGCCGCGGCCGACTGGGACCGGCAGCAGTCGCTGCTGCGCCAGGGCCTGACCACCCAGGCCCAGGCCGAGGAAGCGCGCGAGCGCGACCTCGTGGCCCAGTCCGGGCAGCAGTCGGCACAGCGGGCCCTCGAGATGGTCCGCACCGGCATCGAGGAGCGGCGGCGCCAGGGCCAGGCCGAGCAGGCGCGGGCGCAGGCCGCGCGCGAGAGCGCGCGGGTGGCCCGGTCCTTCGCCGTGATCACGGCGCCGATCGCGGGGCACGTGGCCTCGGTGGCCACCCAGGAGGGGGAGACGGTGGCGGCGGGTCTCAACGCGCCCACGTTCGTCACCATCGTAGATCTGGCGCGGCTCCAGGTGCACGCGTTCGTGGACGAAGTGGACATCGGCCAGGTGCGGACCGCGCAGCGCGCGACGTTCACGGTGGATGCGTTCCCGGCGAGCGACTTCGAGGGCGAGGTGGCGGCGATCTACCCCTCCGCCACCATCCAGGACAACGTCGTGAAATACGTGGTCGCCATCCGGATCACGGACGCCGAGGCCGGGCTGCTGCGCCCCGAGATGACGGCGAGCGTCCGCATCCTGCTGGCGCCGCGCGCCGTGCTCGCCGTGCCGGCGCGCGCCATCCGGCGCGAAGCGGGCCGGAGCGTGGTCTACGTGTGGGACGGCAGCCGGTCCACGCCGCGACCCGTCCGCGTGGGATGGCGCGACGGGCCGTGGGTGGAAATCGTGGACGGGCTGCGCGAGGGCGAGCGGATCCTGCTCGATCCCGCCGTGCCGGGGAGCGGAGGGAACGGCCGCTGAGCCGCTCGCGCCGCCTCGCCCGGGACGCCGTGGCGTCGCTGCTCGCCGACCGGCGGCGCAGCGCGCTGATGGCGCTGGGAGTCGCGGTGGGCGTTGCCGTCCTCTCGGCCGTCATCGTGGTCGGCCAGGGCACGCGCGAACGCGTGCTCGGGCTGGTACGTAAACACGGCCTCGACATGCTGATGGTGCGCGCGGGCGGCGAGGTCCAGGTGTTCGCGCCCCGCACCGATCGTGGCCTGGCCGTGCTGTTCGAGGCGGACGCCCGCGCCATCGAGGCGGAACTGCCCAACGTGGCCCTGGTCAGCGTGGTGCAGAACCAGCGCGGCATCCCGGTGGTGCACCAGGACCGGTCCGTGACCACGCGCGCGTTCGGCGTCGAGGCCGACTGGATGGAGATCCGCCGCTGGGGCGTGGCCGAGGGTGCGTTCGTCTCGGCGGCGGACGTGGCCACCGCCTCCCGCGTCGTGCTGCTCGGGGCGAAGGTCGCGCGCGACCTGTTCCCGGAGGGCGGCGCCGTGGGCCAGGTCGTGCGGGTCGCCGGCGATCCGTTCACGGTGAAAGGCGTGTTCATCGAGATGGGCGCCAGCGCCGGAGGCGACGACTGGGACGACCGGGTCGTGATGCCCTTCACGACGTCGTCCCGGCGCGTGTTCAACCGGCCGTCGCTGGAGCAGATCGTCATCCGCGTAGCGGACGCCCGCCGGCTGGCCGCCACCGCCGAGCAGGTTCGCGCGCTGCTGCGGGCCCGTCACGCGATCGGTCCGGGCGAACACGACGACTTCTTCGTGCGGGAACCGGAGGACGTCGAGAGCGCGGCGCTCCACGTGTCGTCCACCCTCACGACGCTGCTGCTGGCGGTCGCGATCGTGGCGCTGCTCGCCGGCGGCGTGGTGATCGCGAACGGCATGCTCGCCGCCGTCACCCACCGCACCCGGGAGATCGGCGTCCGCCGGGCGATGGGCGCCCGGGCCGCCGACATCGAGCGCCAGTTCCTGGTGGAGACCCTCGCCGTCGCCGCGGCCGGCGGGGTGGCGGGCGTGGTCGCGGGCGTCGCCGCCGCCGCGGCGCTCGGCGCGGCCGGCGTCGCGAGCAGCCGCGTCACCTGGGTGCCCTTCGCCACCGCGGCCGTCTCGTGCGCGCTCATCGGCCTGGTGGCCGGCGTGCTGCCGGCGCGGCGCGCCGCCCGCCTGGATCCCGCGGCCGCGATCCGCGACGTCACGCGCGGGCCCCGTTGACCGGCGCACCCATGATTGACGCCGCCGGCCTCACGCGGACCTACCGCCGGGGCACGGAGGTGATCCCCGTCCTCACCGGCCTCTCGCTCCAGGTCGCGCGCGGCGAGTTCGTCGCCGTGATGGGGCCGTCGGGCTCGGGCAAGTCCACGCTGCTCGGCATCCTCGGCCTGCTGGACCGCCCGGACGGCGGCAGCTACCGGCTCGACGGCGTGGAGCCTCCCTGGACCGACGACGCCGCGCTGTCGTCCGCGCGGAGTGCCACCGTCGGGTTCGTGTTCCAGCAGTTCCACCTGCTGGAGCGCGCCAGCGCGCTCGAGAACGTCATGCTGCCGCTGCTCTACGCCGCGGGGGACGGCGCCGGCGACGTGGCCCGGGCCGAGCGCGCGCTCGACGCCGTCGGGCTGACTCACCGCGCGCGACACCTCCCGGCCGAGCTGTCCGGCGGCGAGCAGCAGCGCGTGGCCATCGCGCGGGCGCTCGTCAACGAGCCGCGGCTGATCCTGGCCGACGAGCCGACGGGCAGCCTCGACGCCGCGAGCGGCGGCGAGATCCTGGACACGCTCCGCCGGCTGACCGACCGCGGGCGGACGGTCGTGCTGGTGACGCACGAGCCCGGCGTGGCGCAACGGGCCGATCGCGCGCACACGCTCACCGGCGGGCGCCTGTCCGGCGTGGCCGGGCCCGGTGGATGATCCGGCTCGCGCGCCGCCTGCGCCTGTCGGTCGAGCTGCTCGCGGCGCACCGGCTGCGGACCGCGCTGGGCGTATCGGCGCTGCTCGTGGGCGTCGCCACCGTGGTGGTGATGGCGGCGATCGGCGCCGGCGCGGAGCGCCGCCTGGTCGCGCAGGTGCAGGCCCTGGGGACCGACCTGCTGCTGGTGAGCGCCGCACCCGCCCCGGCCGTCGCGGGCCGCGGGCGCCAGGTGGCGACGCACACCACGCTGCGCCCCGCCGACGCCGCGGCGCTCGCGGCGAGCCCTTGGGCCATCGCGGCCGCGCCCGCCGTGCAGGGCCCCGTCGTCGCTCGGGCCGAGGGCCTCAACGCTCCGACCACGCTGACCGGCACCACCTCCGACGGGCTGATCATCAGGAACCTGCGCGTCCACACCGGGCGTCCCTTCGACGAACGGGAGGACGGCGAGCGGCGACGTGTGGTCCTGCTGGGCGCCGCCGTGGCGCGCAACCTGTTCGGCACCGCCGATCCCGTCGGCCGCCCGATCCGCATCGGCACGGTGCCCTTCGAGGTGATCGGCGTGCTGCGCCCCCGGGGCACGGACGCCGGCGGCGCGGACCTCGACAACGTGGTCGTGGTGCCGCTCGAAACAGCCATGCGGCGGGTGCTGAACATCGCCTACGTCCAGGCGGTGGCGGTGCGGGCGCGCGGCGCCGCGTCCCTGCCGGCGCTCGAGGCCGACGTGCGGGGCATCCTCGCCGAACGGCACCCGGTCCGGTCGGGAATGCCGGAACCGTTCGTGGTCCAGAACCAGGCCGTGCTGCTGCGTACGGCCCGCGGCGCGAGCCGGGCGATGGACCGCCTCACCACCGCCGTCGCGGCCCTCGCGCTGGTGCTCGGCGGGGCGGGCATCGCCACGGTGATGCTGGCGTCGGTGCGCGCGCGCGCGCGGGAGATCGGCCTGCGCCGCGCGGTCGGTGCGCGGCGCCGCGACATCCGGCTGCAGTTCGTGCTGGAATCGGGCATCCTGGCGACGGTCGGAGGGGCCGCCGGCGTGGCCCTCGGCGTGGTGGCGGCCGGCATCGCCGCGTGGCTGGGCCCGTGGGACCTCGTCCTGTCGTGGCGCGCCGCCGTGTTGGGCGTGACGTCCGCGACGGCGCTGGGTCTCGTGGTCGGGGTCGCCCCCGCCGTTCGCGCGGCGCGTCTCGAGCCGCTGGCGGCGCTCCGGGCCTGACCGGCCGTCCTACCGCTTCGTATACTTCCAGTTCCTCGGCTTCCCCGCCGCGATCCACTCCAGCGCCGTCGCCAGCCGCCTCGCCCGCGTCTCGTCGGTCCTGGCCTCGCCGATCCACTCGGAGTACTCGCGCTGGTGGCTCGGGCTGAACGCCGCGAACACGGCCTTCGCCCGCCGGTGCTTCTTCAGGGCGCTCGCCAGCTCCTTCGGCACCGGCAGCGGCTTGCGGGCGCGCCGGGGCATCGGCGGCCTCTTGATCCCGGCGGCGTTGAGGCGCGCGGCCTCGCGCACGTAGCCCACGACCACGCGATCGGGCGGCAGGTCGGACAGCGACGCCAGGCGGCCGAACTGCTCCATGGGGCGCGCCTTGAGCTCGAGGGCGCCGTTCCAGAACCCGAACGTGCAGTACTGCTTGAACGCCGCCATGCCGCACAGGATTCCGTGGTACATGAACGCGGGGTTCCGCCACTTGATCGCCTCTTCCACGTCGGGGCAGCCCTTGTGGACCAGCGCGCGCACGCGCCGCAGGATCGGTTGCGCGTAGTCGGGCGCCTGCGCGATGTACGCGTCCACGCGGGGGTCGGTCGTTGCCATGGTCCAGCCTCGTTGAGGTCCGCCAGGAGTATATCCGCCGGGGCCGCGGCCGGCTTCTCCAATCTTGCGGCGAGCGCCTCCCCCCTTCGCCCCCCCATTACCTTTAGTGCATGGCCAACCCCAAGTCCGAGCAGCGCCGCCTCAGCGTCGGTGACCGGGAGTTCCACTTCGTCTCCTACGAGGAGCGCCCGTTCAACGCGCGCCGCGGCGAGACGGCCCTGCCGGCGATGTGGTTCCTGATGCGGGCCGGCAAGCGCTGGCCCGTTATGCCGCACACGCCCGGCCAGGATCCGCTGGAGCTGGACCGCGCGCTGCTGCAGTGGCTGGACCAGCAGGTGCTCGACGTGCGGCCGCGGTAGTGCCCTTCAGCGGCTTCGCCCTCGACAAGAACCTCCAGCGCGGCATCAGGGAGCTCGGCTTCCAGCGGCCGACGCCCATCCAGGCCGACGCGATCCCGCCGGCCCTCGCCGGCCGTGACGTGCTCGCCTGCGCCGCGACCGGCAGCGGCAAGACCGCCGCCTTCCTGCTCCCGATCCTGCACCGCCTGCTGGCCCGCCCGCGCGGGACGACGCGCGCGCTCGTGCTCACCCCCACCCGCGAGCTGGCGGCGCAGATCCTCGAGGACCTGAACGACCTCGCGGTGCACACGCCGATCACCGCCGCCTCGGTGTTCGGCGGCGTCGGGATGGGACCCCAGGAGCACGCGTTCCGCACCGGCGTGGACGTGCTCATCGCCACGCCCGGCCGGCTGCTCGACCACCTGCGGTACCCCTACGCGAAGCTCGACAAGCTCGAGCACCTGGTGCTCGACGAAGCGGACCGCATGCTCGACATGGGATTCCTGCCGGACGTGAAGCGGATCCTGCGCCACGTGCCCGCGAAGCGGCAGACGCTGCTGTTCAGCGCCACCATACCGGCGCCCATCATCCAGCTGACCCGCGAGATGCTGCATAATCCCGCGACCATCAACCTCGAGCGGCAGTCCGCGCCGGCGATCGGGATCACGCAGGCCATCTATCCCGTCGCCCAGGAGCTGAAGTCGCACCTGCTGCTCGCCCTGCTCAACCAGAAGGTGATGGACGAGGCGCTGGTGTTCACGCGCACCAAGCACCGCACCAACCGGCTGTGGGAGTTCCTCGTGAAGCACGGCATCCACGCCGAGCGGCTCCACGGCAACCGGTCCCAGAGCCAGCGGACCCAGGCGCTGGCCGGATTCAGGAAGGGGACCGTGCGGGTGCTGGTCGCGACCGACATCGCCGCGCGCGGCATCGACGTGGAAGCGCTGGGGCACGTGGTGAACTTCGACGTGCCGGTCGAGCCCGACGCTTACATCCACCGGGTGGGGCGCACCGGCCGCGCCGAGGAAGTGGGCGACGCGTTCACGTTCGTGGCGCCGCAGGAAGAGGGAGAGCTCAGGGCGATCGAGCGGGCCATCGGGCGGCGGCTGCCGCGCATCACGCTGCCCGACTTCGACTACACGGCCAAGCCGGCGGCGCGATTCGAAGTACCGATCGGCGAGCGGATCGCGGCGATCCGCGCCCGAAAGGCCGAGGAGCGGTCGCGCGCGAAGGCCAAGTCGGAGCGGCGGCCCGCGGTGGCTCGGCCGGCCGCGCGCCCGGCGGCACCGCGGCCCGCGCACTTGCACACGCCGGCGCGCGAGGAGCCCAAGCCGATCGGACTGGGCCGGCGCCCCGGGGGCCGGAAGTAACCTGGCGCGCCGGTGCCGGCGAGCCGTAACGTAGGGCCCGTGTACCGCGAGCTCGACCCGCAACGGATCATCGCGACCGCCCAGTCGCTGAGCCGCCGCATCGCCGAGCGGTTTCCGGCCTCCGGCCTGAGCCGGGTCAGCCAGGATCTCGCCGCCTTCGCCGTGGAGTCCGAAGCGCGCCTCGACGCGCTGCGCCGCCCGCACTGGCCGATCCGCCTGGCCGTCGGTGTCGGGCTGGCGGCGATCCTGGTCGTCGCGGTGCTGGGGGTGCTCTCGATCCGGGTTCGCGGCGAAGTCGCGCACGTGTCGGACCTGCTGCAGGGCGTCGAAGCGGCGATCAACGACGTGGTGTTCCTCGGCATCGCCGTGTTCTTCCTGGTGACCGTCGAGTCGCGCCTCAAGCGCCGGACGGCCCTGCGCACACTCCACGAGCTCCGGAGCATCGCGCACATCGTCGACATGCATCAGCTCACCAAGGATCCGGAGTACCTCCTGTCGCCGGACATGACGACGGAATCATCCCCGCAGCGCCGGATGACGCGGTTCGAGCTCGCCCGCTACCTGGATTACTGTTCCGAGGCGCTGGCGATCACGAGCAAGCTCGCCGCGCTGCAGGTGCAGCATCTCCACGACCCGGCGGTGCTCGATGCGGTGAGCGACGTGCAGGGCCTGACGCAGGGCCTCTCCAACAAGATCTGGCAGAAGATCGTGATTCTGGACACGCTCGCGACGCGGAGTGTTCAGCCGAGCTAGAGGCGCCGCGCGGACCGTTCGTCGCGCCGGCACGGCGGTTCGCCGCACCCGGCCTCCCCCTCCCGGTCGGCGCCTGTCACTGTGGCCCATGCGCCACGCGCTCCTGCTCTCCTGCCTGCTCGCCGCCGCGGCCGCCGCCGCCGCCCCCCCCCCGGCCCGCGCCCAGACCGACTCGGCCACCTCGCTCATCGGCGTGGTTCGCGACGAGTCGGGCCGGGCGATCGAGGGCGTCAACGTCTTTCTCCTCGAGACGCTGGAGGGCGCGCTCAGCGGCGCCGACGGCCGGTTCCGCATCCGTACCGCGCACCGGGGCGCCGCGACGCTGGTCGCCCGCCGGATCGGGTTCCACGAGATGCGCCGCGCGGTCACTGTCCCATCCGGCGGGCCGCTGGAGCTGGTGCTGGGCGGCGCGCCGGTGGTGCTGGCCGCGATCACTGCGCAGGCCGGCCGGTACACCGGCGGCGATAGCGCCGACGCCACGCTGACGAGCCTCGAGGTGGTGACCACGCCGGGCGCCGCCGCCGACGTGTATCGCGCGATTCAGACCTTCCCCGGCCTCCAGCAGGTGGACGAGGGCGCCGGCTTGTTCGTGCGCGGCGGCGACGTGGCCGAGACGAAGATCCTGCTCAACGACGCGGTGGTGATCTCGCCGTACCGCAACGAGTCGCCGACGGGCGGTGTGTTCGGCGTGTTCGACCCGTTCCAGCTCGCCGGCATCACGTTCAGCTCGGGCGGCTTCGGGGCCCGGTACGGCGACGCGTTGTCGGGCATCCTGGCGCTCGAGACGCGGGGCCGCCCGCCGCGGGTCACGGGCGGCGCGACGGCCGGGCTCGCCGCGATCTCGGCGACGGCCGCGCTGCCCCTGCCCCACGGCTTCGGCGTGCGCGGCACCGGGACCCGTTCCAACACCCGGCTCATGTTCGAGGTCAACGGCACCACTCGCGACTTCAGCCGCGTGCCCGAGGGGCGCGACCTCGCGGGCGGCGTGTTCTGGAACTATCGCCCCACGGGTGAGGTGCGCGTGTACTACCTCAACCAGTGGAACACCGTCGGGGTCACGATCGACGAGGCCAGCTTCAGCGGCGCCTTCACCTCGTACGAGCGCACGACGTTCGCGGTGGCGAGCTGGCGCGACCGGCTGGGGCCGGTGCGGGGTCTCGTCTCTCTGGGACGCTCGGGCGTCGCGCGCGACCAGAGCTTCGGCGCGTTCGCGCTCTCGACCGACGAGATCCAGCGCCAGGCGCACGCGCGCCTCATCTGGACCCTCTCGCCGACCTGGACGCTCACGGCGGGCGGCGAGGCCGAGCGCCGGGAATCGGGCTACGCGGGCGTCAAGACGCTCGACGAGTACGACCCCGGCCCCGGCGCGCCCACCGTGACGTTCGGCTCGACCCGCGCGGGCACGCGCACGGCCGCCTTCACCGAGCTGGACTGGCAGGCGCTCGGCCTGGCGCGGGTCACCGCGGGCGTGCGCACCGACCGCTCGTCGCTCACCGGCGCGCGCACCACGGACCCACGCCTGGCGGCGGCGCTGGCGCTGCGCGGCGTCACCTTCACACTGGCCTGGGGCATCTATCATCAGGTGCCCTCGCCGATCCTGTTCGAGCGCACGATCGGCGACACGACGCTGGCGTCCATGCGGGCGCGGCACCTGGTGGCGGGCCTTCAGTCGGGCGACCCGTCGGCGACGTTCGCGCGGGTCGAGATGTACCGGAAGACCTACGACGATCTCGCGCAGCGCGACCGCGACGGGTTCGTGGTCGCGGGCGGCGCGGGCAGCACGCACGGCGCGGATGTCTTTCTCAAGCTCGCGGCACCGGGCTGGACGCTGCGCGCCGCCTACTCGTACGTGAACGCCGAGCGCACGGACCCGGACGCGGGGACGCTCACCCGCTCACCGTTCGACATCACGCACACCGCGTCGGTGATCTCGGAGCGCACGTGGCGCAACACCTGGCGCCTCTCGCTCGCGTACCGCTACGCCAGCGGCCGGCCGTTCACCCCCGTGACCGGCGCGACGTTCGATTCGACCCGCCAGCTCCACGTGCCCAGCTACGGCGCAGCGTTCAGCGATCGGCTGCCGGGCTTCTTCCGGGTGGACGTCGCCGCGAGCTGGCTCCACAGCTTCTGGCCGAACTCCCTCACGGTGCTGTTCGTGGCCGTGAACAACGTGTTCGATCGGCGGAACGTGTACGACTACCGCTACAACGCCGACTACACCGTGCGCACGCCGGTGCGCAGCCTGTTCAAGCGTTCCGTGTACTTCGGCGCGACCATCAACTGGACGTGAGGAACCCGTGAGACGCCTGACATCGCTGGCCTTCTCCGCGGCGCTGGTGTCCGCCACCGGCTGGCCGGCGGCGGCACAGGCGGCGCAGGCCGTGCCCGCCGCCGCGGCCTCGCCTCGCCTGGAGGGTGCGGCGCGCTTCGCCGACTCGGTGCAACGGCTCGTGGAAACAGCCCGGCTGACGGCGAGCTTCGAGCTGCTGGCCGAGGCACGCGCCCTGGCCGAACGGGCGCTCGCCGTGTACCCGGATGACGCGCTGCTGCTGCTCTATCAGGGCTACGCGCTGACCCAGGAGGTCGGCGTCCGGCTCGGCCGGCGCGGGGGCGATACCGGCCCACTGCTCGAGGCCGCCGAGCAGGCGCTCGAGCGGTCGGTCGAGCGGCGGCCGACGCCGGAGGGTCACGCGCTGCTCGCGAGCGTGTACGGCATGAAGATCGGCTCCAACCCGCTGCGCGGCATGACGCTGGGCCCGCGCTCGGGCCGCGCGATGGAACGGGCGCTGGAGCTTGGCCCTGACAACCCACGGGTTTTCCTGGCGCGCGGCATCGGGGCGATCAACACGCCGGCCATGTTCGGCGGGGGGCTGGACCGCGCCCAGGAGTTCCTGTTGCGCGCGACGCGGCTGTTCGAGCAAGATCAACCCGTGCCGCCCGCCCCGGCGTGGGGCCGGGCCGACGCGTACGCCTGGCTCGGCCAGGTGTACCGGCGGCAGAACCGCGTGGACCAGGCCCGCGCCGCCTTCGACCGGGCGCTGGCGCTCGAGCCGGAGAACCGTTGGTATCAGCAGCTGCGTGCCGCCCTCGACCGGGATCACTGAGTGACGCGATCCGCTGACCCCGCGGCGGGGCTGGGGCCGCGGATCGCCTGGTGGGCCTACGCGCTGGCGTGGCTGCCGGCGCTGGTCCTCACCGCAGTCAACATCGGGTTGCGTCCCGGCGCGGGCCTCCAGGGCGCCGTGGTCGGCGCGCTGTCGAGCGTCGGCACCACGGCGCTGCTCGGTCTGGGCGTGTGGTGGCTGACCGCCCGCATCACCTGGCCCGAGCGCGGCTCGCGGGTCGGGTTCTTCGCGGTCCACCTGGCGCTGGCGCTCAGCTTTGGCGGCACCGTGATGGGCACGCAGCTGGGGCTGCTGGCGGCTGACGTGGGGATGTCCGCGGCGCTCACCTACATCCCGCGCGACACAATCGGCTGGATGGTCCTCTCGGGCATGTACATCTACGGCATGATCGGCGGCACATCCTACGCGCTGCGGCTCGAGCGCCGGGTCCACGAGCAGCGGCTCACGGCCGCGCGGGCCGAGTCGCTGGCGGCGCGGGCTCAGCTCGACGCGCTGCGCGCGCGGCTCCAGCCGCATTTCCTGTTCAACGCGATCCACTCGCTCTCGGCCCTCGCGCGCGAAGACCCCGCCGCGGTCGAAATCGCGCTGGAGCAGCTCGGCGAGCTGCTGCGTTACGCGCTCGACCGGGGCGACCGGGAAATGGTGCGGCTCGAGGACGAGTGGGCGTTCACGAAGAACTACCTCGAGCTGGAGCAGCTCCGGTTCGGGCCGCGGCTGGCCGTCGAGGCGCAGCTCGCCGAGGACGCGCTGGCGTGCCGGGTGCCCTCGCTGATTCTCCAGCCGATCGTGGAGAATGCCGTGCGCCACGGCCTCGCTTCGCGGTCGCGGGGCGGCACGGTGCGGGTGGAAGCGCGCCGGACGAGCGGCGCGCTGGAGCTGGTGGTGCGGGACGACGGCGCGGGCGCGGCGCCCGAGGCCGTCTCCGCCGCACCCGGTCTGGGCCTGTCGACCGTGCGCCAGCGCCTCACCGCGTTGTACGACGGCCGCGCGGGCATGGCGATCGCCACCGCGCCGGGCGCCGGCTTCACGGTCCGCATCACCCTGCCGGCCGAGTCGGCGTGATTACCACCCTGATCGCGGAAGACGAGCCCTTGGCGCGGCGCAAGCTGCGCGGGCTCATCGGCGAAGTGCCGGACCTCTCCTGCGTCGGCGAAGCGGTGGACGGCGCGGCGGCGGTGCGCGCCATCGACGAGCTGAAGCCCGACCTCGTCTTCCTCGACATCAAGATGCCGGAGCTGTCGGGGCTCGAGGTCCTGGAGCGCGTGAAGCACACGCCGCGCGTCGTGTTCACGACCGCGTACGACAGCTTCGCCGTGACCGCCTTCGAGCTGGGCGCGCTCGACTACCTCCTCAAGCCGTTCGGGAAGGCGCGCCTGCAGGCGGCGGTGGAGCGCGCCCGCGCCGCGTTGGCCGCCCCGGACGAGAGCGGCGGGCCGGAGGCGCTGGATCGGGCGCGCACCCTGTTGGGGGGGGGCGGGCGAGGGGGCGGCGCGCACGTGGAGCGGCTGTTCGTGCGCGAGCGCGGGCGGATCGTGCCGGTGGCCCTGAAAGACGTTCGCTGGTTCGAAGCCCGCGGCGACTACGTCGCGCTGCACCTGCCCGGCTGGCGGCCCCTGGTACGCGTCCCCCTGAGCGACCTCGAGACCCGGCTCGACCCGACGCGCTTCGTGCGCATCCACCGCTCGAGCGTCGTGAACCTCGATCACGTGGCGGCGCTGGTGGATCACGACGCCTCACGCCTGAGTGTCGAGCTGACGGACGGCACCAGGCTGCTCGCCAGCCGGACCCGCTCGCGGGAGCTGCGCGACCTCGCGGTCTGATCGCCCCCCGTCTCCCCCCGCCCACCGCCGCGACCGCCTTGCGGAACCGGCGTCCCCGCGGTAAGACACGCGACGGGGCGAGCGATGCCCATCGACCACCGCATCGACCACACGCGGCGCCTCGTGATCGCGGAGGGCCGCGGCGAGGTGACCGAGCAGGACATTTTCGGCTACCAGCGCGAAGTGTGGTCCCGGCCCGAAGTCACCGGCTACCACGAGCTGGTGGACATGTCCGGCATCAAGAGCATGCCGACCCCCGAGGCCGGACGGATGCGCGAGCTCGCGATTCTCGCGGCGGGAACCGACGTCCCGCACCCCGGCGCGAGGCTCGCGATCGTCGCCAACAACGACCTCGCCTACGGCCTGGCACAGATGTACGCGGCGTACCGCAGCGTCAACCCGCAAAGCACCAAGCGGGTCGAGGTGTTCCGGTCGCTCGACGAGGCTCTGCGTTGGCTCGTCCCGAAGACGCCCTGATCGCCCCGCACGTGTTCGGGCAGCACGAGCCCAACACGCTCGCCCAGCTCAACGACGTCGCCAGCCGCGCCGAGCGCGCGGCACTCATGGCCGACGGCCACCTGGGCTACGTGATGCCGATCGGCGGCGTGGCCGCGTACCGCGACCGGATCTCGGTCGTGGGCGTCGGGTTCGACATCGCGTGCGGCAACGCGGCCATCCGTACCGACCTCGTGCGCGGGCGGATCGAACCACACCTGGCCGAGCTGGCCGACGAAATCCAGCGATCCATCAGCTTCGGCATGGGTCGGAAGAACCGCGCCGACGACGCGCCGGTGGACCACCCGCTGTTCGACGACCCGGCCTGGGAGGCGGTGCCCGGAACGAACGCCCGCGAGCAGCTGCGCTCGAAGGCGCGCGCCCAGCTCGGCACCGTGGGCAGCGGCAACCACTACGTGGACCTGTTCGCCGACGAAGAGGACCGCATCTGGGTCGGCGTGCACTTCGGCTCGCGCGGCTTCGGGTTCGGCGTCGCGTACGGCTTCCTCGCCCTCGGCCAGAGCAAGGCGTGGGGCGAGCGCGTCCCGGAGCGCGATGTGCTGCTCGACGTGCGCGACGGCGTGGGGGACGCCTACTGGGAGATGATGAGCCTCGCCGGCCGCTACGCCTACGCCGGCCGCGAGTGGGTGGCGCGCAAGGTCGTCGAGATCCTGGGCGGGCGCGAAGTGGAGCTGGTCCACAACCACCACAACTTCGCGTGGCGCGAGGAGCACGGCGGCGAGGCGTTCATCGTGGTCCGCAAAGGCGCGACGCCGGCGTTCCCGGGGCAGAAGGGATTCGTCGGCGGCTCGATGGGCGACGACGCCGTGATCGTCGAGGGCGCGACCTCCGACGATCCGTCGGTGCGCGCGATCCAGGAGCGCGCGTTGTTCTCGACCGTGCACGGCGCGGGCCGCGTGATGAGCCGCACCGCGGCCGCCGGCAAGCGCGACCGCAAGGGTCGCGTGCTGAAGCCGGGCGTGGTCACACCGGAGATGATGCACGATTGGGTCAGGAAGAAGGGCGTGACCCTGCGCGGCGGCGGCCTGGACGAGAGCCCGCACGTGTATCGCCGGCTCGGCGACGTGCTGGCGGCCCAGGGGCCGACGGTGCGGGTGGTGCACACGCTACGACCTCTCGTGGTCTTGATGGCTGGTGCGGACGAGGTAGATCCCTACAAAGACTAGGGGCGAGGGACGAGGGCCGAGGGGCGAGGCAAGGCGCCGTCCCTCGCCCCTCGCTCCTCGTTTCTTGACGCCCACTTGAGCACCGTACCTCACCTTGCGAGCGGATGTTCAGCCCTCCAAGGGAGGTCGTGTGCTCGCTCCGCTGCCCAATGCCACCGCCGCGCTGACCGTCGGCGCCCTGGTCGGACTCCACGTCGCCTCGTGGGGCATGTACAAGGACGCGCTGTACGAGGGGTTCTGCCCCCGCAAGTACGCGCGCAGCATCCTGGTCGGCGCCTTGGCCGCCCTCGGCCTGCAGCTGTCGCTCCACTTCGCGCTCGACACCGCCGCCGGCGTGCTGCTGCTGTTCGGCACGGCCTACGCGCTCGAGCGTGGGCTCGTCGAATCGTGGAAGGCGTTCCTGCGGAACGAAGATCAGGGGAAGTACTTCATCCCGATGACGTTCGCGGTGCTCGGGCGGCCGGTGGCCGACCGCCGCTTGCGCCGCCTCGCCGGCCTGGTGTACGTCGTGGGCGTCGTGGGCGTCGTGGCGACGCTCGCCGCGCTGGGCACGCCGAACGGCGCGCGACCGCCGCTGTGGCTGCTGCTCGCCGTGGGCACCACCGGCGGCTGGATCTCCGCGTTCGGCGGCGCCTGGAAAGACGCGCCGAAGGAAGGCTTCCAGCTGCTGAAGTTCTTCCGCAGCCCTGGCATGGCGCTCGGTTACGCGGCGCTGCTCTCGCAGCTCACCGGCAGCTTCACCGTGGTCGCGTTCGGCGCCCTCGGGTTGACCATCGCGACCATCGAGACGCACAAGAAGTTCGACCGGCCACGCCAGGCCCCCGGGAAGTTCTCCGGGAAGCCGGTCTTGCACCCCGAGATGTACCGGCTGCGCCGCGCGGTGGTGCCGGTGTACGCCGCGATCTGGGTCTGGCTCGTCGCCACGATGGCCGCCTCGCTGGCCGAGGCGGGCGTGGTCGAATCGTGGCGGGCGTTCGTCGAGGTGGCCCGTGGCTGACGCCCGGCTCACCCGCCGGTTCGGCACCCCGTTGTGGGACGGCATCGTCCGCGGCACCGGCGTGGTCGCCGCGGTGGCCGCGGTGCTGGCCCTGGTGTGGCTCGACGCCGCGGCGCTCGCCGCGTTCGTCCTGCTCACGGTGTGGGTGCACGGCCCGATCTCACCGTTCCTGCCCGCCGTCTACGAGCCGGCCCTGCTGCTGTTCGGCCGGCTCTACCCGCCGGTGCTGATCGCGGTGCTGGGGACGCTCGCCAACCTGTACGTGGAGTTCCTCGACTATCAGCTGTTCCGGAAGCTCGGCGACTTCGCGCCGTACCGGCGGCTCCAGTCGCACCCATTGTTCGACCGCGCGGTCCGCTGGTTCCGCCGGGCGCCGTTCCTGACCGTGTGGGTGTTCGCGTGGTCGCCGTTACCGGACTGGATGATCCGGATGCTCGCGCCGGCGGCGCGCTATCCCGTGGGCCGCTACCTGTTCGCGATGGGCCTGGGGCGGCTGCCGCGGTTCTGGCTGCTGGCGGCGCTCGGCGCCTGGTTCACGCCGTCGCCGCTGCTGCTCATCGGTGTGGCCACGGGCTCGGTGCTGCTCACCCTCCTGCTCGTCGGGTGGAAACGCTGGCGGCGCGGGCCACGCGCACGCAGACTTCCCGGATGCTGATGGTGGACGCCGCGTGCCGATCCAACTAGCCCCGGCACAGCAGGGTGGATCGGCACGAGCCCGCGACGCCCCGAATGCGAAACGGAGGACCCCGTGTGGCCGATGCTGATCGCGCTCGCGCTCGAGTCAACGACCGTGCGCCGCATCGCCGTCGCGCCGGCCGAGACGCTCACCGTCGCCGTCGGCGGCCGGGCGGGGGGTTCGGTGGTCGCGATGATCCCCGGCTTGTTCGGCGCGACCTACGGCTTCCGGCACCTCGCCGGCCCGCTGATGGATGCCGGCCACCGGGTCATCATCATCGAGCCGCTGGCGGTGGGCACCAGCGGCCGGCCGCGCCGGTCGGAGTACTCGCTCCACGCGCAGGCGGCGCGGATCGCCGCCGTCCTCGATTCGCTCGACACCCGCGACGCCGTGCTGGTCGGGCACTCGGTGGGCGGCGGCATGGTGCTGCGGGTCGCCCTGCGCCGGCCCGAGCTCGTGCGGGCAATCGTCTCACTCGAAGGCGGACCGGCGGAGTCCGCCTCGACGCCGGGCTTTCGCCGGGCCATGCAGTTCGCGCCGTTCATCCGGATGTTCGGCGGGTTCCGGAGGGTGCGGGGCGAGGTCCGAAAGGGCCTGGTGCGCTCGTCCGCGGATTCGTCCTGGGTGACCGACGAGGTGATCGACGCCTACACCGCGGGTGCCGCGCGCGACTTCAACGCGACCCTGCTGGCCTACATGCGGATCGCCGAGGCGCGGGAGCCGGAGCGGCTGGCGCCGCGGCTCGCGGAGCTGCGGTGCCCGGTGCGGCTGGTGCTCGGCGGCGCGCCGCACGGGTCGGGGCCGAGTGACGCGGAGGTCGCGCGACTCCGGGAGAGCGTTCGGGACTTCGGCGTCGTCACGGTGCCCGCGGCCGGTCACTACCCGCATGAAGAGCAGCCGGCGGCCGTGGTTCGAGTCGTGCTGGAGGCGGCCGGCGGCCGCTGAGAGCGACACGGCGCGACGCGCAAGAGCCCGGCTCCCCTGAGCGTCATGCCACTGTTCGCGCCGAACTCCGTGAGGCTCACGAGCGCTTTGCCCACCGCGGCCGATGCGAGTCTTGTCGGCGAATGTACGTGACGGGCGGCGTGTGCTTCTTGAAGCGCTGCCTGGCCTCGGGCCCCAGCCGGCGAAACGCCTCGACCGAGAGCGCGACACCGGTTGCCTCGAGGCGCGCCGCCACGTTCACGGTCTTGCCGAGCACGTCGTAGCGCGCGGTCGCTCCACTCCCGAATCGACCGGCGGCGACGGGGCCGAAGTGCACCTTCACGACCAGGCGACACTCCCAGCCCTGCTCCCGCATGAACTGATCCGATTGATCCTTGAGGTCGAGCAGCCCCAGGATCCCGCGATCCGCCTCCTCGGGGGGAAACACCGCGAGCGTGGCATCACCGATGAACTTCACCACGCGGCCACCCGCGGCGTCGATCGCTGATCCTGCGAGCTGATAGTACGCGTTCATCACACGGGCGACTTCCATGTCCTCCAGCTGGCCAATCTGGGCTGCGTAGCGATCGAAATCGGTGAAGGCGACAAGCAGCGAGACTTCCGAGAAGTCGGGCATACGAGCCTCCGGCAGTTGGGTGATTTGACGTCGGCCCGAGTCCGACAGTGGTTTCTTGGAAGCGGCGCAGGCCCAAGGTCCTGCAGTGGGGATGGAAACTACACGCTGATGGCGGGGAGGCCAGGCACCGTGAACGGGCGGGCGTGCCTCAGTTCCTTCGCTGAAACCGGACTCACAGCGTTCCGAAGGCGACCCCCTTGTAGACCCAGCCTGCCGCCGTCACGGCCTCCTGGATGGGCTTCTTGATCTCGCTCGTGGCGAACCGGTACTCGATCTTCGCCCCGGACGGCAGCTGCTCGGTGAAGTAGGCCGGGCCGCCGAAGGAAGCGCTCTGTTTCTGGCCACGGAACCCCGACGCCGCCAGGCTGAGCTTGAGACCCTGGACGCTCCAGGACACCGTGTATTCCCGGTCCACAGCACGCACTTCGTGCGTGGCCTCGTCAAGCTTCATGAAGATGCGGAACACGCTCGTCTTGCCGGCCTGCTGGAACGCGTTCTCGTAAGCCTTCTGCTCGAGGCGCCACTCCGCCACCAGGTCCACCGCGTCGCCGGCACCGTCGACCACCCGCCACGGCGCGGTGGGCCGGTTGAGCGCGAGCAGGCGGTCGCGCACCGCCTGTCTGGACAGCACCGGTGTACCGGCCGCCGGTCGCTTGGTGCCGGTGAAAAAGTCGAACAGGCCCATCGTGCCCTCCCTACCGACAGTCAATCGGGGCTAGCGACGTAGCCAGCCGCTGCGCGTCCGGCGGCAGCAACCGAGAGTCAAGGCGTCGTCACGCTCGTGTGCCATGGCCGGCCACGTCTCCGGTTGGCGGACCCGGCTGAATACTGCCCCGCGTGCCCTCCAACCGGCGGCAAGCCGAGCTAGGCTGCCCAGAAGGGTGGAGCCAGTGACTGGCCAGTTCACGAAGGAAGTGTCACGGTTGTCTCGTAGCCCGCGAAGTGGAGTCGTACAACCTCAGCGGTGCGCAACGGGATGGCAAAGAGGAGGCACGTGCGGTTTGGGTTCCTCTGGAAGGTGATGGCCAATGGGCCGCGCTCCTGAGAGCGGCTGAGCTCAAACCCGTCGCCGGACTCAAACGTAATGGTCACTGCCCCATCGACCAGGGCATTGAGGTCCGACCAGAGACACGCGTCGGCCCTACCTACAAGGCCTATGTTCTCAAGTGGGAAGCGGCGGGCTCGTCGGCGATCTGATCCCAGGAGAAGATAGACGCTGTCGGACGGAATGGGCCGTGGTGTGCTATCCCTGGTCGTGAAGAGAGCACGCACTTCAAGGTAAGTCATGCCCTCGGGAGGAGTGCGGCGAGTGCTGGCCCCTCCCATGCGCACTGTGACGGTGCTGCTGAAGTGGCTTGCCATGTCGGTTGCAGACCAGACGACCGTGACAGGCCGAGGTCGCTGAGCAGCTGCTGGCGCCGCGTTGGCAGGAAGGAGGATTCCCAGGGCCAAGAGTGGTAGCCAGCGGTGGAGACAGGTGTGGTAAGGCACTCTGGGCCTCCCGTGTGCGTGGGACTGGGCAGACTAGTATGTCTTGACGGTCCTTGGCCCGTTCCTACCGTCGGCACCGCGGCCGCTTTCAGCTTGTCGAAGTTGCCCATGCGGCCCTCCGGGGGCGAGCGGGCAAACTGCCGAACCGGATCATATACCGCGAACGGCGCCGCCCCGCAAAGCCGCTAGACGCGCGGGCTCGCCGTGCCGGCGTCCTTGTTGTTTGGTTGCCGGATGGGCCTCGCGATGGGCTGTACGCCAAGAATGAAGGGCCCCATGTGGACCATGGTGTAGCCACCGGCACCGATGAAATACAGACCGTTGTCGGGACAGGTCCAGTCGAGCTGAGCGTTGAGGCTGCTGTTGGCGTCGTCGTTGAAGGCGAGCTGAGCGTTGCCGGCGCCGACAATGACGGCAATGTTGTCGTACTCCGAGGTCACGTTCACCCGGATCGCCTGTCCCGCGGTGCACCGGAACCGGTAGAACGCGACGGGCCGCTCCCCGAAGATCGTCGACTGGCTCGAGAGCGTGCCGCTCACCTGCTGGCCGAGCGCGATTGTGCCGACGGCTACGCTGCTGACCGGTGGCGTCGGCCGAGCGGGCCGCTCCGGCTCAGGCGCAGGCCGCTCCGCGGGCTGCACACTGAGAACGAAGGGCCCCGTGGTGGCCATGGTGTAGCCACCGGCCCCGATGCGATAGACGCCGTTGTCGGGGCAGGTCCAGTCGAGCTGCGCGTTGCGACCGATCGCGTCGTCGTTGAACGCGACCTCCTCGCCACGCGGCCCGACGATCACCGCGATGTTGTCGTGTTGCGATGTCACGTCCACCCGCATCGTCTGCCCTGCAGTGCACCGCAGCTGATAGAACTCGACGGGCCGGTTGTTGAAGACCGACGACTGCTCCGAGACGACGCCGCTGACTCGCTGGCCGATCGCGATCGAGTCGAAGACGCCAACGGTGAACCGATGCCGGAGCACCAGCCGGTCCAACGAGTCGTAGACCCGGAGTGTCCATCGCCCCGGCTCGCGAAGCACCATCCCGCCCCAGTCCGCTGCCGGCGCTACCCGACGCAGCGTCCCTCCCACTGTCGATGCAGTTGGGACGCGCATCGACTGTCGCAGCTGCACCGAGTCCCCAAGCCTCACCACCAGGGTCACGCCTGAATCGACGCTCCCGGGGCCCGGCGTGAAGGTCGCGTGAAGCGAATCTCCCGCGGCGAAGGATGCCTGCCGATTCCCGCTCCGACAGCGGCCTTCGAGCGAGCGGGAACACACCGCCCAGCTCCCCCGCAGCCGATCCGCCAGGGCATCCCGTTGACGCATGGCCGCAGGGCCGTCCGTGCCTTGCCCCTGTCGGATCGAGCGGGTTCGCGCATCGATGTAGCTGGCGAGCGCAAGGCGTCGATCGCCGAGCAGCTCGCCCGGGTCGTCCGCGACGCGTTCCGTCTGGATCCTCAGGGAATCCAGACGCTGGAGCTCGTCACGCCAGCTCCGAAGCGTGTCGCCCGAGTCCGCGCCCGCGAGTGCTTCGATCGCCGCCAGGCTGTCGCGTACCTGCGCATCGGAGAGCGCTCCGTCAAACAATCGGCGCCGGCCGACCACGCGCGCCACGCGGCTTCGCCAGTCCGGCACCATCCTCCCCAGCGCGCGTGTCAAAGAGTCGCTCCATCCGGCACCCGACGACCCACGCCCTGACGGGCGCCGCGTGAGCAGGAACTCCCCCGCTCGCACGACCAGCGCCCCGTTCCACGCAGCCTCCGGCGCGCGGGCCAGGAACTCCACGATACCGGCGAGCTGGCCACGCTCCGTCGTTTTCAACTCAGCCAATTCCAGGACTCTCGCGATCGTCACCGTGGACGACCCATACCTCCGCGCGAGTTCGGCCGCGCTGACCGAGCCACCCAACCCGGCCAGCACCGCGCGGCCCGCGGCTCCGCACCCGGCGTCCGCGTAGCCGTCCACCTCGATGATCCGTGGTCCGAGGCTGCCAGCCTGCACCACCTCCAGGCGGAACCGCGTGCGGCCCGACGCCGGGGCGGCATTCCTGCGGGGTGTCGGCCTCGTTCTCAGGCAGACGCTCAGGCTTCGCAGTGGCTGATGGTCGCCGTAGGCCTCGAGTCCCGCGTAGGGCACGGCAGGGAAGTAGTCCACCAGGGTGTCGAGCACCGCGTCATCCCGGCCGAGCGTTGTGAGCGTCACCCGACGCAAGCTCCGCGGCGCGGTGCCGGACGGCACGGCGAGAGTTCGGCCGTCATGCGCCGCGAAGAGAGCGACGCTGCCGAGGGCTGTGACGGGGGCATCCCATTCGATCCAATGCCTGGAGCCGGGTTGCCGTCCGTCGCGAAAGAAGGCCGGCTGCTGCTCCGGTTCGGGATTCTCCGGGAAGGACGCCCCGAGCAGCGCCGGGGCAAACTGAACCGAATCCGACCTGAGCAGCCTCGCGTGCTGCCGGGTGTCGAACAGGTCGGTTCCGCTGTAACTCTCGAACGGAAGGGGGCTCGCGCTCGCTCGGTACATCGCGGCCCGAGCAGCCCCGCGCATCACCATCCGGCCAGCCGCGGAATCATCGCGGCGGAGATCGGCCACTCTCACGACATCCTCACGCAGCGAGTCCAGCAGCGCGCGCGCCTTGCGGCCGGACTGGAGGCTTTCGGGCTCGGCAGCCAGTCTGCGTTCGCGGTCTGCGCGGCCCTGCAGCCGATCCTCGAGGCGGGCGCGCGCAACCGTCGCCTCGGTCCACAAGTTGAGGATCGTGTCAAGCTCCTGCAGCGCCAGCTGCGCCCGCGCGGCGCCCAGCAACACCACTGCCTGGAGGCTCTCCTCTACGGCTATTCGGCGTGCAAGACTGTCGATGTACTCACTGGCGGCTTGCTCCCGGGCGTGCCGTCGGATGCTGTCGGCGCGCGCCCGCTGGTCGCGCTCCATTCGATCGTGCGCCCGCTGGTCGCGGATCACGAAACCGCCCGTCAGGAGCGCGATGCCCACCCCGGCAATCGCCAGTCGCCGCGTCCGCCGGCGCCGCTGCGCCACGTGGCGCGCGCGTTGCCGCGCCCCCTCCCGGGCCTCCCGCACCACGCCCGTCAGCAGGTCGTGCATCAGCTCCACGTGCTCGGTGCCACGCGACGGCTCGATGCGCAGCAGCCGGCGGTCCACCAGCAGCCCCAGCTCGGCGTCCGCCACGCCGTGGCGGCTGCGCGCGTCGTCCACGGCGCACTGTTTGCGGAAGCCGCTCTCGGTGATGAGCTGCTCCTCGATGAACCGCTGCGCGGCCTCCGACAGGTCGCTCACCGACCGCGCGTAGAAGTCGGAGATGATGCTGGGCCCGGTCTCCCGCAGCAGCGCCTCGTCGAACGCGACCTGCCCGCGCTCCTTCCGCTTCTCGTTCAACCCGTGACAGACGAGGCTCAGCAGGGCCGGCTCCACGTTGAGCTCGGCTGGTCCGACGAGGCTGGCGCCGGCTGCGCCGCGATCCTGCGCCGCCGCCACGAACTCCACGATCCGGTGCGCCAATCCTTCGTTCACCAGGTCCGGCGCCGTGCCGTGCACCGCCTCGAACGCCCGCGCCGCCGACATCGGCAGCAGCCGCAGGCGGTTCCGCAGGATGGAAGGCATCTCGCGCTTCCACCCCTCCACCGGCGGCAGAAAGTCCTCGCGGAAGCTGAGCAGCACCTTGTACCGCTGGCCGTCCAGGAAGTACCGCGCGCCGGCGGCGTCGGTGCCGCGGATCAGCTCCGCCAGCGGCGCGGGCACCCGGTTCTCGACGAGGTCGGACAGGTCGCGGCGCAGCTGCGCCACGGCCGGCTGCCGGTCCACGCCGAGGGTGAAGACCTCCTCGAACTGGTCCAGCACGAAGAGCGGCGTGAGGAGCTGGTTCTGCGCGCTCCACAGCTCCAGCCCGGCCCGGTGCAGGTAGTTCCAGAGAGATTCCCCCTCGGCGAACGGCGGTGCGTCCACCTGGTGACGGCCCATCTCGAGCTGGAAGGCACGGGCCACCTGGTCGATCAACGGCCCCTCGCGGCTCCGGACGTCGAGCCGGACATACACCGGCAGGACGTTGTCCTTCCGGATGGCGGGGAACAGGCCGGCCTGCAGCAGCGACGTCTTGCCCAGTCCCGACATCCCGAACAGCGCTGTCAGCGGCGCCTGCATCACGAGGCGCTTGAGCTCGGCGGTTTCCTCGGTGCGGCCGTTGAAGAACCGCTCGGCCGCTTCGTCGAAGGCCTCGAGGCCGGGCCAGGGATTCTGCGCGTCGATCCGGGCCTGCCCGCTGGCTCTCACGCGGTGCGACCCCGGCGCAGCGCGCGCAGCTGCTCGGTCAGCTCACCCAGCAGCGCGTCGGTCATCCGCCCGCTGGGGGCGTGGCCGAAGTGGATGTCGCGGAAGACGTCCGGCACCAGCTCGTACCGGGTCACCTCGCCGCTGTACTCCGGGTCTACCACGATGGGGATGATGAACTTGCGCCCCTGGATGCGGCGGGCCCGCTCGGCGGCCGTTTTCCACTCCTCGCGGAAGTACCCCTCGCTGCGCCCCTCCGTATTGGCCGAGATGACCGGGAGGAACAACGCGCAACGCTGGATGGCGCCGTGGATCTGCCGGTTCCATTCGTCGCCCGGCGTGAGCGCCTCCTTGTCGAACCAGGCGACGTCGCCGCCGACCGCCGTCAGCGCCGCAACCAGCTCCTTGGCGGCCGCCGCGTCCTGCCGGGCGTAGCTGACGAAGATCGAGCCGGTCAAGCTCGTGCCGCCGAGGCCCTCCGGCGATGCCGTGCCCGGCGCGCGGGGCGGCGCCGGGGGATTGCGCTCGCGCCAGCGCCGGTGCAGCTCGGTCACGAACGCGTGGGCATCCGCGGGATAGCAGCGCGAGTCGCGGCTGAACTGTTCGAGGAAGACCGTGAGGCTGCTGTTCGGCGCGTCGTCACGGTCGACCAGGAACTCCTTGTTGCTCCGCTGGTCCGAGAACAGCCGCTCCGACGCCGCCATCCGGATGAAGAAGCGGCTGAGCCACTCCGCGAAATGGCACCCGATGAACAGCAGGTTGCGGCTGCGCAGCTGCCCGAACACGCGTTCGGGGCCGCTCCCCTGCTGGAGCGTGAAGGGGAACTCCAGGGCATCCTCGTCGTGGATCGCGTAGAAGGGGGACACGTCCGACTTGCCGAAGAGGTAGAACACGGCGGAGTACCCTGCCGGCTGGACCTCGGGGATGTCGCGCCGCCGCTCGGTGGGGAGCTTGGGGGCGTACTCGATCTCCTCGGTCCGGCGGGCGCCGCCATAGCGCACGGCGTTCAAGGCCTGGGCCAGGCACTGGTCCGGTGTCGTCGTGGCGAACACGCTGAAGTGGGAAATCTCGGCCAGGCTGGCCAGCGCCGGGAGCGGAGCCCCGTCGGCCTGGGAGGCCGCCGTCAGGAGGTCGTGCACGGGGCGGTACAGGTCGCGCACCCGGCGGCCGGTCCCCGCCAGGTGGGCGACGGCATCGCGCAGCTCGTTGTGCGCGCGGATCGTGCCCGGCGGGAGCGCGCCGATATCCGCGACGCCGTACTTCGCCAGCAGGCGTTGCGCGACGACCCGGTACAACGGTACCTCGACTCCGCCCTCGCGGATGGTGAGCAGCTCAGCGCCCACCACGGGGATGACGCTGCCCGCCTCGATGAACGCGAGCAGATCGTCCCAAAATTCCTCGATCGAGGCCGATGGGTCCATGGGGGGTCCTAACTTGCAACGTCCCTGCGGTGGGCGAAAGGCCCGGCTCGTCCCACCCGTTCGGTCGATGCAGGCTCGCGCGGCTGGCAGCCACCTGCCGGTCAGGGTGGGCCAGTGCTACGCTTGAACATGCCCCGCTGCTTCGGCGACACCAGCCCGCTCTACGCCGCCTATCACGATGACGAGTGGGGCGTGCCGGTCCACGACGACCGCGTGCTGTTCGAGTTCCTCATCCTCGAGGGCGCGCAGGCCGGCCTGTCGTGGGAGACGATCCTCAAGAAACGCGAGAACTACCGGAAGGCGTTCGCCGGCTTCGACCCCGCGAAGGTCGCGCGGTTCACCCCCGCGCGACTCCGGCGGCTGCTCAGGGACCCCGGGATCGTGCGGAACCGGCTCAAGGTCGCGGGCGCGGTGAGGAACGCCCGGGCCTTTCTCGCCGTGCAGAAGGAGTTCGGCAGCTTCGACGCCTACGTGTGGCGGTTCGTGCAAGGGACGCCGAAGCGCGATCGTCGGCGGACCATGAAAGACATTCCCGCCAGCACCCCGGAGTCCGACGCGCTGAGCAAGGACTTGAAGAAGCGCGGGTTCACCTTCGTCGGCTCGACGATCTGCTACGCGTTCATGCAGGCGGTGGGGCTGGTGAACGACCACATCGAGTCCTGCCCGAGCTTCAGGAAGCCGGCCCGTCCAGGCTCCGCCACAAGTACCAGCACGCCACGGTCGAGTGCGGGGACCACGGCTCGGCGATCTTCCTGAGCCGCTTCTCCGAAGGCAGCGACCGCATCCCGTAGGCCTTCTGCACGCCTTTCCGGATGCCGAGGTCCAGCACCGGCAGCACGTCCGGCCGGCCCAAGCGGAACATCAGGAACATCTGCGCCGACCACAGTCCGATGCCCTTGACCTGCGTGAGCGCCGCGATCACCTCGTCGTCGCTCAGGAACTCGACCTGGTCGAACGGCAGCGACCCCGCCCGCGTGCGGACCGCGAGGTCCCGGATGTAGCGGCTCTTCTGCGACGACAGCCCCGCGGCGCGCAGCTGCTTCTCGGTGCGCGCGAGCACCGCGTCGGGCTCGAGCGGCGCGCCGCACAGCGCGACCACGCGCCCGAAGATCGTCGCGGCCGCCTTGCTGGACAGCTGCTGATAGGCGATCGCGCGCGCGAGATGGTGAAAATGCGTGTGATCGGTGATGCGGCCGAACCGGCACGGCCCCACCCGCTCGATCACCCGCCTCAGGACCGGGTCGGCGCGCCGCAAGTGCCGCACCGCGGCGAGATGCATCATGCGCCACTGCCTAACGATCGCGGATGAACGTGCCGTCCTGCAGCTCGGCCCAGGCCTGGCGCAGCTCGTCCTGGGTATTCATCACGATCGGCCCGTACCACGCCACCGGCTCCTCGATCGGCTTGCCCGACACCAGCAGGAACCGGATGCCCGCCTCGCCCGCCTGCACCGTGACCTCGTCGCCGCGATCGAACAGCACCAGCGTCCGGTTCTGCGCTTCCTCGCTCCGGCCGGCTCGCGGGGCCATATCGCCCACGCGCTCGGTCTTCACCGGGCCGGGCTGCGACGCGTCGCGGAACGTGCCGCTCCCTTCGAACACGTATGCGAACGCGTGATTGGTCGTCTCCACCGGGAGCGTCTTGCGCCGCCCCGGCGGGACCCACACGTCCAGGTAGCGCGGGTCCGCGGCCACGCCCTCGACCGGGCCCGCCTTGCCCCAGAAGTCGCCGCAGACGATGCGCACCTTCGTGCCGTCGTCGTCGGTCACCTCGGGCACGTCCCGCCCGGCCACGTCCTGGTAGCGCGGCCGCGTCATCTTGAGCGCGCGCGGCAGGTTGGCCCACAGCTGGAAGCCGTGCATCCGCCCGGTGGTGTCGCCCCTGGGCATTTCCTGGTGGAGGATCCCGCTTCCCGCCGTCATCCACTGCACGTCGCCCGCGCCGAGGGAGCCGGAGTTGCCGAGGCTGTCACCGTGCGCCACCGAGCCTGCCAGCACGTAGGTGATCGTCTCGATGCCGCGGTGCGGGTGCCATGGGAACCCCTTGACGTAGTCCTCGGGGTTCTCGTTGCGGAAATCGTCGAACAGCAGGAACGGATCGTAGTCCTTCGTCTCGCCGAAGCCAAAAGCCCGCCGGAGCCGGACGCCTGCTCCTTCGAGAGTCGGACGAGACTCGATGATGCGCTTGATGGGTCGAATGGACATCAGCCTACCTCCCCGCCGACGAGCAGCTCGCGGAACCGCACGTGCGGCGCGCCCTCCGTGACCGGCAGCGGGAACTGCCCGCCCTTGCCGCACCCGCCGCCCATCTGGTTCCACTGGAAATCGCCGGCCACCGCATCAATGGCCTGGAGCGACTGGAACAGGTTGCCTGCCAGCGTGACGTCCTTCACCAGCTCGGCGACCGTGCCGTCGCGGATCATGAAGCCGTGCGAGGCCGTGAACGAGAAGTTCTCGAGATAGGTCTGCCCGCCGGTGGCGTCCACCGCGTACACGCCGAGCTTGATGTCGCGAATCAGGTCGTCGAACGTGCCCGTGCCGCCCTCGATGTACGTGTTCGTCATCCGGACGATGGGCGGGTGCCTGAAGCTCATGGCCCGGGCATTGCCCGTGAGCTGCTCGCCCATCGCGCCGGCCGTTTCGCGCGAGTGCAGCCGGCCGACCAGGATGCCCTTCTCGATGAGGCGGGTGTCGCGCGTCGGCGTCCCCTCGTCGTCGTAGGGCAGCGTGCCGCGCAGCCCCGCCGCCGAGCCGTCGTCGCCGATGGTGACGAGGTCGCTGCCGAACCGGCGGCCCAGCGTCATCATCTCGCGCGCCTGCGGGTTCTCGTAGACGAAGTCGGCCTCCGAGAGGTGCCCGAAGGCCTCGTGCACGAACACGCCGGCCAGCCGCGGGTCGAGCACCACAGGAACCGCTCCTCCCTGCACCGTCGGCGCGGTGAGCAGGGAGACCGCCCGCTCGGCCGCGGCGCGGAACATGTCGTCCTTGCCCTGCACGCTCTTCCAGCCCCGGCGCAGCCCCAGCGATTCCAGCGAGCGCTCGATGCGCTCGCCGTCGCGCGCGGTGGCCTGCGCGGAGAGGCCGATCTCGGGCCGCACCTCGTGCAGCGCGGTGCCCTCGCTGTTCGCGTACCACCACTCGCTGCGCTCGTCGTAATAGCTGGCCGAGGTGTCCGCGATCTTGTCGCTCGTCCCGAGCATCAGCCCGTTCAGGTGCTCGAGGTACCGCCGCTTCTCGCCAAGCGGCACCTCGAACGGATCCCCGTCGATCGCCGGCACCACGTCGTCGGTGCGCGGCGCCGCCACGGCCAGGCGGATCGGCTCGTCCAGCACGACCGCGCGCGACATCGCTTCAGCCTGCGCCAGCATCCCCGGCAGATCGTCCAGCGTCGTGAACGACGCCACACCCCAGCCCCGGCCCTTGAACAGCACCCGCACGTTCCCGCCGGCATCCACGCTCTGGCCCGCGTGCTCCAGCCGCCTGCCGCGGAACACCACCCGGCTCGCACGCGTCCGCTCCACCCGGATCTCGGCGTAGTCCGCTGTGGCCCGTTTGAGGGTTTCCGCCATGCGGTCCCGGATGGTGCCGTTCAACCCCAACTGTCACCCCTCGCTGATCAGCGACTCACAACTCATAACCCATGACCTGGGCCATGAATTCTGGGTTATGAGTTCTGAGTCATGAGTTCTGAGTCATCAATCCTGTTTGACGACGTCGCGGTCCCATGGCAGGATGATCTCGGCTTTCTGCAGCACCGCGTAGTAGTCCGGTTTCCATGATCCCGTCTGAAAGACGATGGCCGTGCGGACTTCCTTGGCCCCTTCCTCCTTCATCACCGACAACGCCAGCCGGATCGTGTCGCCGGAGTCGCAGGTGCCGTCCACGAGCAGCACCCGCCTGCCCCTGGGGCTCATGGTGGGCCGCGAGATCAGCGCCGGCGAGCCGCCTTCCTCGCTGCGGCGCAGGGTGATGGACGCGAAGTCGCGCCGCAGCATCGAGGCGATGACCGCGCCGGGGACCACGCCCGCGCGCGCCACGCCGACCACGAGGTCGGGCTGGTAACCGTTCCAGACCTTGAGCGCGAGGCCGCGGCACAGCTCGCCGAAGAACGGCCAGTCCACCGGGAGCTGCGGCCGGGATCCGGAACGCGGAGGCATGGGGGCGAACCTTAACCGCACGGTCTCCCGGGCACCAGCCACCGGTCGGCGGGCCCCTGTCGTGCCCCCGCAACGGCGTATATCCGCTATTGTCAAGCGGTTGGCGCGCCATTACTTTCGGAATCCATGGGTCTGTTCCGGCGCATCTTCGGCGGCTCGGACAGCGGCCGCGGCGACATCAAACCGAAGCGCCTGGATTACCTGAACGAAGCGCTCGCGCTCGAGCGGCAGGGCGACTTCGAAGCCGCGATCGTCTCCTACCGGCTCGCGCTGCGCGATCACCCGACCGACCCGCAGATCCTCCAGAACCTCGCGATCGCGTTCAGCCGTACCGGCAAGCAGGAGGAAGCGCTGCGCCACTACCGGCGCGCGCTGGACTTCGATCCCAACCTGCCCGGCGCGCACTACGGACTGGGCTTCCTGCACCTGCGCCGCGGCGAGACCGATCCCGCGGCCCGGCACCTGCGTGCCTTCCTGGGCAACCCGCCGCGCGGCGCCGACGGCGCCCGCTGGGTCGAGCATGCCGAGTCGGCCCTCCGCGACATCGAGGGGGCCGCGCCCCCGCAGGCCGCCGCCGGGATGGAGGGCGCCTGAGGCGGGCCGCCCCCCCCCTCCCGGCCGCGCTCGCCTCGCTCGCCCTGCTCGCCGCCTCACTCAGCACCGCCTGCGAAGGCCTGACCAGCGCCGACGACGTCCCGGTCGCCGTCGAGCTCGTGGACCCGCCGGACTCGATCGCGGTCGGCGACACGGTGCCGGTCGGCGTCCGGGCGCTGAACCGGTCCGGCGACTCGATTCCGGGCGTCGCGCTCTCCCTGATTTCGCTGGACCCAGATTCCATCGCCGTCCCGCCGGGGCGGCTCGCCGTGGTGGGCCTGGTGCTGGGCGGCGGCCGGATCGTGGCGACGGCCGGCGATCTGCCGAGCGATCCCCTCCGCATCAGGGTTGTTCCGTAGCCGGAAGCTTGACGGACGGTCTCCCGGGCTGCATTCAAGGGGCATCATTGGAGGCCCCATGACCGACCGCGTGTGGCTCAAGGAGTATCAGGCGGGCGTGCCGGCCGACGCCGACGTGACGGCCTACGCCTCGATCGGCGCGATCCTGAAGCAGACCTGCGCCCGGTTCCGCGACCAGCCCGCGTTTACGAACCTGGGCACCGCGATCACCTTCGCCGAGCTGGACGGGAGGAGCCATGCCTTCGGCGCATGGCTCCAGATCACGGCCGGCCTGAAGCGGGGCGACCGGGTCGCCATCATGATGCCGAACTGCCTGCAGTACCCCATCGCGCTGTTCGGCGCGCTGCGCGCCGGCGCCACCATCGTGAACGTGAACCCGCTGTACAAGGCCCGGGAGCTGGAACACCAGCTCAAGGACTCGGGCGCGACGGTCATCGTGATCCTCGAGAACTTCGCGCACACGCTGGCCGAGGTCCTGCCGCGCACTCAGGTGAAGACGGTGATCACCACCCAGCTCGGCGATCTGTTGAAGTTCCCCAAGTCGCTGCTGGTCAACCTGGTGGTCCGTTACGTGAAGAAGATGATCCCGCCGTGGCAGATCGCCGGCACGGTGTCCTTCGCCGACGTGCTGAGCCGCGGCGCGGCGCAGCCGCTGGCCGAGCCGGACGTGGGCCCGAACGACATCGCGTTCCTCCAGTACACCGGCGGCACCACGGGCGTGGCCAAGGGCGCGGTGCTCACCCACGGCAACATGGTCGCGAACATGCAGCAGGCGCACGCGTGGCTCGCCCCCGCCCTGTCCGAGGGCACCGAGCAGGTGATCACCGCGCTGCCGCTCTACCACATCTTCGCGCTCACCGCGAACTGTCTCGTGTTCATGAAGATCGGCGCGCTCAACATCCTGATCACCAACCCGCGCGACATGCCGAACTTCGTGAAGGAGCTGAAGAGCCAGCCGTGGTCGGTGATCACCGGCGTCAACACGCTGTTCAACGGCCTGCTGAATACGCCGGGATTCGACACCATCGACTTCTCGCGGCTGCGCATCGCCCTGGGCGGCGGCATGGCGGTCCAGCGCGCCGTGGCCGAGCGCTGGAAGAAGGTCACCGGCAAGCCGCTCATCGAAGCCTACGGCCTGACAGAGACCTCGCCGGCGGCGTGCATCAACCCGCTGACCAATACCGACTACAACGGCTCCATCGGGCTGCCGATCCCGTCCACGTACGTGTCCATCCGCGACGACGAGAACCGCGAGCTGCCGCGCCGGGAGCCGGGCATGGAGCAGGCGGCCTGCGTGGGTGAGCTGTGCATCAAGGGCCCGCAGGTCATGCGCGGCTACTACAACCGCCCCGACGAGACAGCCGTCCAGATGACCGCGGACGGCTGGCTGCGCACCGGCGACATGGGCTACATGGATGCGCGCGGCTACGTGTTCATCGTGGACCGCAAGAAGGACATGATCCTCGTCTCCGGCTTCAACGTGTATCCGAACGAGGTCGAGGACGTGGCGGTGATGCACCCGGGCGTGCTCGAGGCCGCCGCCATCGGCGTGCCGGACGAGCACTCGGGTGAGATCGTGAAGCTCGTGGTCGTGAAGAAGGACCCGAAGCTCACGGCCGAGGACGTGATCGCGCACTGCCGCAAGGAGCTGACGGCCTACAAGGTGCCCAAGGTCGTGGAGTTCCGCACCGAGCTGCCGAAAACCCCCGTGGGGAAGATCCTGCGGCGGGCGCTGCGGGAGTAGCCCGCCCCGTGGCTTCGAATCTCCCCGCGCCCGGCACGCTGACGAAGCTGTTCTTCGATGCCTGTGACCGGTTCGCGAAGAAGCCGGCGGCGCTGCAATTCAAGAAAGACAACCGCTGGCACGACATTCCGCACGCCGATCTGCTGCAGCGGGTGCGCCACTTCGCGCTGGCGCTCAGGCGGCTCGGCGTCCAGCGCGGCGACCGGGTGGCGATCCTGTCGGAGAACCGGCCCGAGTGGGCCATCGCCGACTACGCGTGCCTCTGCCTCGGCGCGACCGACGTGCCGGTCTACCCCACCCTGCCGGCGGCGCAGGTCCGCTACATCCTCAAGGACTCGGGCGCTGTCGCGGTGTGCGTCTCGAGCGCCGCGCAGCTGGCCAAGATCCTGGAGATCAAGGCCGAGCTGCCTTCGCTCAGGTACGTGATCGCGTTCGACGCCGACGCGACGGGCGAGGGTGTGACCGCGCTCGCGGCCCACGTGCAGAGCGGCGCCGCGGCGGACGCGGCCGGGGACGGGTCGCGCTTCAAGGACGACGCGCTCGCGGCGAGGCCCGACGACCTCGCGACCATCATCTACACCTCGGGCACCACGGGCGACCCGAAGGGCGTGATGCTCTCGCACAACAACATCTACTCGAACGTGGTCAGCGCGATTCCGCAGCTCGAGGTCGTCGAGACCGACTCGGCGCTGTCGTTCCTGCCGCTGTCGCACATCTTCGAGCGGATGGTGGACTACGCCCTGTTCCACTCGGGCGTGACGATCGCCTACGCCGAGAGCATCGATACGCTCGTGGTCAACCTCGGCGAGGTGAAGCCCACGATCGTGTGCTCGGTGCCGCGCGTCTACGAGAAGGTCTACGCGCGCGCGCTCGAGAACGCCCTGGCCTCGCCGGTGCGCAAGCGGATCTTCTTCTGGGCCAAGAACGTCGGCGAGCGGTGGGCCGACCACACGCTGGCCGGCAGAGAGCCGCCGGGCGGCCTCGCGCTGGCCTACCGGATCGCCTCGAAGCTGGTGTTCTCGAAGCTGCGCGCGCGGGTGGGCGGGCGGCTCAGGTTCTTCGTCTCCGGCGGCGCGCCGCTGGCCGCCGACATCGCGAAGTTCTTCTTCGCCGCGGGACTGCCGATCTACGAGGGCTACGGGCTCACCGAAACCTCGCCGGTGATCGCCGTGAACAGCCCGAAGAAGATGCGCCTGGGTACCGTCGGCGCCGTGATCCCGGGCGTCGAGGTGACGATCGCCGAGGACGGCGAGATCCTGTGCCGCGGGCCGAACGTGATGAAGGGCTACTTCAACAAACCGGACGCCACCCGCGAAGCGATCGACCCGCAGGGCTGGTTCCACACCGGCGACATCGGCACGTTTGAGGACGGTTGCCTCAAGATCACGGACCGCAAGAAGGACCTCATCGTCACGGCGGGCGGCAAGAACGTCGCCCCGCAGCCGATCGAGGGCATGGCCAAGAAGAGCAAGTTCGTCGCCAACGCGGTGATGATCGGCGACAAACGGCGGTTCTGCATCCTGCTGGTGGTGCCGCAGTACGAGCACCTCGAGCCGTGGGCCAAGCGCGACATGAACCTCGCCTTCAAGGACCGACGCGAGCTCATCGGGCTGCCCGAGGTCAGGCAGAAGATGGAGCAGGAAGTGCTCGGCGCACTCACCGGCCTCGCGAGCTACGAGATGCCGAAGAAGCTCCTGCTCCTGGAGCACGACTTCACGATCGAGTCCGGCGATCTGACGCCGACGTTGAAGGTCAAGCGGCGGGTCGTGGAGAAGAAGTTCCAGCGGGAGATCGACGCGTTGTATCAGGATGCGGAAAAAGAGATGCATGCGGCGGTAGGCACATAGCACAAGACGGTCTTGGGTCTTAGGTCCTGGGTCTTGGGTGTGAACCCAAGACCTCTGCAAGACCCCAGACCGCGGTTTACCCTATTCGCCGCTCTCCTTCTCCACCGGCAGTCCAGCCTTCTTCCAGGTGTTAAACCCGCCCGCCAGGTTCGCCAGGTTCCGGAACCCCGCGGCGTGCAGCACGCTCGCCGCCACGGCCGACCGGCTGCCGCTTTCGCACTGCAGCACCAGCCGGCCGTCCTTCGGCAGCTCGGCCAGGCGCCGGGGAAGCTCCGCCAGGGGGATGTGGAGGGCGCCGGGCAGGTGTCCGGCGTCCCACTCGCTCCGGCCCCGCACGTCCACGACCCTCACCGCGCCCGCCGCCAGCTGTGGCGCGATCTCCGCCGGGCTCACCTGCGGCATCGTCGCCAGCGCGCCGCCGCCGTTGGTCCATGCCGCCAGCGCGTCCGCGCCGAACCAGCCCTGCACCGCGAGGCCGATCATGCCGAGGTGGCGCACCGCTTCGTCGAGCGGGCCCGCCCCACCTTCGTCGCCCGCGCTGTCGTCCACGAGGAGGTAGAGCGGCCGGTCGTACGGCACGAGCATCCCGGCGCGCGTGGGCAGGGTGGTCCGCGGGATGTTGGTGGTGCCCGGCACGAAGCCCTTCGCGAAGTCGGCGGTGCGCCGGATGTCGGCGACGGCGGCACCCGCGGCGAGCACGTCGCGCAGCCGCCCGGCACCCAGGCGTTCCGGCCGGCGGCGCTCGCCGATCGGCGGCGGCCCGTCGCGGTTCATCCGCTTCATCTCGGCGAAGTAGGCCGGCGGCTCCGGCTGGTCGGCCAGCACGAGCCGGACGAACGCGTCCTCGGTCTCGGCGGTCAGCGCCCAGTTGGCGAACCGCTCGTAACCGAGGGTGGTTTGCGGCACCGCCCCCAGGGCCTTGCCGCACGCCGAGCCGGCGCCGTGCGCGGGCCACAGCTGGAGGTAGTCGGGGAGCTTCTTGAGCGCCTGCAGCGTGCGGTACAGCGTCCGCGCGCTGGCCTCCATGGTGCCCGCGTGGCCCGCCGCGCGCTCGAGCAGGTCGGGCCGGCCCACGTCGCCCACGAACACGCAATCGCCCGTGAAGATGCCCATCGGCCGGTCGGTGGCCGCGCCGTCGGTGATGCGGTAGCTCAAGTGCTCCGGCGTGTGCCCGGGCGTGTGCAGCGCCTCGACTTTGATGTTGCCGATCGCGAACGACTGGCCGTCCTTCAGCAGCGTGGCGCCCGCCTCGCCGGCGAACGCGTAGCGCCAGTCGGGGCCGCCTTCGTCCGAGAGCAGCAGCCGCGCGCGGGCCCGGGCGGCCAGCTCGCGCGCCCCGGAGAGAAAGTCGGCGTGGATGTGCGTTTCGGTGACCTGGGTGATCCGCATCCCCTCGGCCGTGGCGGCCGCGAGGTACTGCTCGACGTCGCGGTTGGGGTCGATGAGGAGCGCTTCGCCGGTGGCCTGGCAGCCGACCAGGTAGCTGGCCTGCGCGAGCCGGGTATCGTAGAAGCGCTTCAGCAGCATCCTACAGTATACCTCAGCCGCGGCCCGACTTCTCGGCCACGAGGAGGCCCGCGCCGCGGGCCAGGTCGGTGGCCCCGACCGGCCGCGCTGTATCGTCCTCGACCACCAGCCGCAGGCCGGGCAGCAGCACGCGCACGGCCTCGTCCAGCCACGGCGCGGCGGCGTGCGCGGCGCCGAGCGCCACGGCGCGCACCTGTCGACCCTTGATGGGCAGCGCGTCGTCGGTCCGCAGCACCGAGACGGCGTCGCGCGGCGCCACCGCGTCGGGCGGATTCACCGCGACCACGTGAACGCCGGCCGCGGCGGCGAGCTCCGCCGCGTGGCGCGCGGCGCCGCCCACCACGCACACATAGCCCCCGGGCCCCGCCAGGTCGAAGAACGCGAGCAGCGCGCCGGCGTCATATACCGGCGGCTGGCCGGCGAGGGGGCCGGGCGGACGGAGGCCAGAGCCGAACTCCACCACCCCCTCGACAATGGGATACTCCGCCTGGCACACCGGGCACCCTAACACGCCGCGAATCACCCGACGGCCCTCCATCGCGCGCGGCGCCAGCACGAGGTACGACTCCGCGTGCGCGCGGGGGCAACGGAGGATGTCGGTCAGCTCGATGAACAACGGCGGGTGGGAGTTCGGGAGTCGGACGTCGGACGCCGCGCTACGGCTGGAACTCCACCCAGGTCACGCGGCTCGGCTCGACGCGTACCCGGCGGAACACCCTGGTCCCGCCGATGTCCACGCCCAGCACGTACTCGCCGGGCGGCACGTCGCCGACCGCGAAGTGCTCGTCGTAGGCCGGGTCGGGGTGGGCCCGGTCCCCGTACGTCTCGGCGAAGCTGAACGGCGTCTCCTGCGGCTCCGGCTTCACCAGGCCGTAGATGCGCGCCTGAGGTACCGGGCGTCCTTCGGCATCCACCACCCGCCCGGCGACGACGCCGGTGCCGGGGATCGGCTCGATCCACAGCTCCGGATTGCGCGTGAACGCGGGAAACCGGTTCGCGGGGTCTACGATCGCGATCGTCGAATCGACCGGGGACGCGTGGATCTCGAGGTGCAGATGGTCGTTGGTCGCTCGCCCGGTGCTGCCCACCCGAGCGATCGGCGCGCCGCGCGCCACGCGCTGGCCGGGGCGCACCAGCAGGGCCGAATTGTGATAATAGACGCTGTACACGAAGAACCTGCCCGCCGGCGTGGTGAGCACCGAGTCGTGCCGGACGGCGACGGTGAGCGCGTTCCGTTCGGCGTAACCGGCGTGCACGACCGTCCCCGCCTCGACCGCCAGCACGGTGGTGCCCGCGGGATTGTTGAATTCGACGCCCTGGTGCTGCTGGAAGCTGCCGCCCATGGTCGACCCGTAGCGGTAGGTCTGGTCGATGTACGGCTGATCGGCCGGGGCGATGGGGCGGCCGAACCACGTGTGGAGCGGCGCCGCGGGAGGGCGCACGCCCAGGCTGTCGCCGGCGGCGAAACAGGCGTCGGACATCTGGCCGCTCAAGCCGCACGCCGTACCGACGACGGTGTCGCCCAGCGCGTTCTCCGGCGGCGGCATCACGGCGTACGCGTCGCGCGAGCGCGCGGTGCCGCCGCGGGACTGCAGCGCCAGGCCGACCCGCGTGCCGAGCAACGCCCCGCCACCGGTCGCGGCGGCGCACAGCACGCCGTCGCAGCCCGCGAGCTGCCGGATGGCGGCGTAGCGGCCGGCCCGCACGAACAGGCTCATGCATTCCCACCGGTCGGTGGACGTGCGGATTCGCGGGTTCCTGGGCCGGAACGTGCCGACGCAGGTCTCGCCGCCCGGCACGAACTGCACCAGCGCGTTCGGCGCGACCACCGGGAACAGCGCGCGCACGCGCCCCATCGTGGGGGCGGGGTCGGGGTTCGCCCTCCGGAACGTGCCGGCGGGATCCCAGCGCACCACGCCGCGCAGCGTGGAGACCCACAACGCGCCGCCCCCACCCCGCGCCGGCGCCATCGCCAGCACGTACCGGTTCGGCAGCTGGTCGGTGCTGTCGTTGGCCACGCGCCAGGTTCGCCCGCGGTCCGCCGACCAGCGGATCCCGTCGGCCGTGCCGACGAACACGCTGTCGCCGTTGGTGACGATGCCGTTGGGCGTGACGTAGAGGAACTGCTTCCCCAGCTCTTCGCCGGTCCAGTTCTGCCAGGTGCGGCCGCGGTCGCGCGAGACGCCGTACCCGCCGCCGATCGTGCCGTACCACACGTCGCGCCCGCTGAACGCGAACGCGTGGACGAAATCCCACGCCAGGCCGTCGGCGGCGCGGATCTGGGTCCACTCCCGCGCGTCGGGCTGCAGCACGAAGATGCCCTGCCCGTAGGTGCCGACCCATACGGTGCCGTCGGGCGCGCGCGCCAGGGCGAGCACGTGCGTGCCCCAGCGGGTCTCGTCGGGCAACGGTGGCAGCGGGCGGATGGACCTGGTCGGCGCCCCCGGGGTGGGGCGGCCGCGGGGCCGGCCCTGGGCTGCGGTGGGGGAAACCGCTGCCGCGGTGAGCACCGCGAGCACCGCCCCGCCCCCGAGGGCGGCCGCGCCGAGCCGAGCCACTCGAACGGGACATCTCACCGCCGGGGGACCACCAGGAGCTCGGCGACGTGCACGCGGGGCGGGCGGGTCACGACGAACAATACCGCTTCCGCGACGTCTTCGGGACGCAGCATGTCGCGGCGCTTGACGAAGCCCGGGCGGTTGTCGGGATCCACGGGGTCCCACGCCCCGGTGTCGGTGGGCCCGGGCGAGACCAGGGTCGCGGCGATCCCGCTGCCCGCAAGCTCGAGGGCGAGCACCTGGTGGAGCCCGCGCAGGCCGTACTTGGTGGCGGCGTAGGCCGCGTTGCCCGGGAACGGCACGCGGTCGGCGACCGAGCCCACGGTCACGATGTGCCCTCCACCCCCCCCGCCACCCTCCTCTCCGGCCCGCGCGCGCATGGCGGGGAGGAAGGCGCGCAGCACGAGGAACGGGCCGACCAGATTGGCTTCGAGCATGCCGCGCAGGTCGTCCGGCCTCACCTCTTCGACCGCGCCCAGCGTGAACATCCCGGCGCTGAGGACCAGGATGTCGGGCGCGGCGCGGCCCTGCAGCACGCGCCCCGCCGCGCGCGCGACGTCGGCGGCCCGGGTCACGTCGCATTGGAGGTCGGTGCGGCGGTCGGCCTCGGCGTCGGCCAGCGAGCGGGCCAGCCGCACCACGTGGGCGCCGGCGCCCTGCAGCTCCTCGGCGATGGCGAGCCCGATGCCGCGCGAGGCGCCCGCGACGACGGCGAGGCGCCCGGCGAGCGGCGGCGCGGTCACAACGGGCCCGAGCCGCCCACGACCAGCCGCAGGAACTCGTCGCGCGTCTTCGGGTCGTCCCGAAAGACGCCGCGCACCGCGCTCGTCACCGTGCGCGAGTGCTGCTTCTCGATGCCGCGCATCATCATGCAGAGGTGGTAGGCCTCGATGACCACGCCCACGCCGGCGGGCCCGAGGATGCACTGCATCGCCTCGGCGATCTCGTCGGTCATCCGCTCCTGCACCTGGAGCCGGCGCGCGTACACTTCCACCAGCCGGGCGATCTTCGACAGCCCGACGATCTTGCCGTCGGGGATGTACGCCACGTGGGCCTTGCCGAAGAACGGCAGCATGTGGTGCTCGCACAGCGAGTACAGCTCGATGTCGCGCACCAGGACCATCGACTCGTGCTTCTCGTTGAACACGCCCTTGCGCAGCACCTCCATCGGGTCCATCGCGTAGCCGCGGGTCATCCACGTGAGCGAGGCGGCGACCCGTTCCGGCGTGCGCTTGAGGCCCTCGCGCGCGGGGTCCTCGCCGAGCCGGGCCAGGATCTCCTTCACGAGGTCCTCGAAGGCGACGTGCGTGAGATCCACTCAGCCTCCCGTGTACTCGACCAGATTGCGCTCCGTTTCCCACAGCACGAGACGATGCAGCCGCCCGGGGGAAGGGATCGCCGGCGCCAGCAGCCGCCAGCAGACCAGCACGATGTGCTCCGCGGTGGGGATCAGGTTCGCGAACTCCGGAACGTCGAGGTTGAGGTTCTTGTGGTCGAACTTCGCGAGCGCTCGCGTCTCGACGAGGTCCTTCAGCGTCTTGATGTCCACCACGTAGCCGGTCGCCGGGTCCGGCTCGCCGATCACGGAGACGTCGAGATTGTAATTGTGCCCGTGGAAGTTCGGGTTGGCGCACGGGCCGAACGCGCGGCGGTTCTCTTCCTCCGACCAGCGCGGATTGAAGAGTCGGTGGGCCGCGTTGAAGTGGGTGCGGCGGGTTACGATGACCTCGGCCATCAGTTAACTTCGGCGCCCGTGCCGATGATCGTCAAGCCAATCGTCGCTTTCGCGCTGCGCGCCACGGCGGCCGCCGGCAGCGCCGCCGCGGCCCTGTGGACGTTTCCGTCCATCCTGCTCTCGGCGTTTCTCGTGGCCTGGGGCGCGGAGGCCGCGCAGTTCCTCATCTCGCAGGGCCTGGCCCTGGCGATGCTGGCGTGGCTCCAGACGCTGCCCGAGTTCGCCGTCGAGGCGGTCATCGCCTGGGAGGCCGGCAAGGATCCGTCACGCTCGCACCTCGCCATCGCCAACCTCACCGGCGCGATCCGCCTGCTCATCGGCCTCGGGTGGCCGATGATCTATTTCGTGGCGGCGTGGTTCGGCCGCAGGGAGCGGGGCCGGCTGCCCGAGATCACGCTGGATCGCGAGCACGCGGTCGAGGTCATGGCGCTCGCCCCGCCGCTGCTGTGGTTCGTCGTGGTCTGGTGGAAGCAGTCGCTCGGGCTGGTGGACGTCGGGGTGCTGCTGCTCCTGTACGTGGCCTACCTCTGGGTGCTGTGGCAATGCCCGCCCCGGGAAGAGGAGGAGCTGTCCGACGCGCCCGTCGTGTCGCGCTGGGCGTACGGTCTGGGCGGGGCCAGGCGCAACCTGGCCATCGTCGGCCTGTTCGCGCTGGGCGGCGTGCTGCTGTACGTCACGGCGCATCCGTTCCTCGAGTCCATGCTCGCGGTGGCCGCGCTGGTGGGCGTCAGCGAGTTCGTGCTGGTGCAATGGGTGGCGCCCTTCCTCTCCGAGTTCCCCGAGAAGCTGTCGGCGTTCTACTGGGCGCGGCGCGTGACCAAGGCGCCCATGGCGCTGATGAACATGCTGTCGAGCAACATCAACCAGTGGACCGTGCTCGCGGCGATGATCCCGCTGGTCTACGGGTGGTCGCACTGGCGCGCCACCGGTACGTGGGCGACCTTCACGTTCGACGGCGAGCAGGTCACCGAGATCGCGCTCACCGTCGCCCAGTCGCTGCTCGCCATGATCCTGCTGTTCAACATGCGGTTCAGCGCGCTCGACGCGTCGAGCCTGTTCGTGCTGTGGCTCGCGCAGTTCCTGCAACCGGCGTGGCGCGAGGAGATCGCGGTGCTGTATCTGGTGTGGTGCGCGTACCTGGTGGTGCTGTTCGTCACCGGCAGGCAGCCCTGCGCCGCACCACGCGTCTTCGTGGAGGTGCTCCGGGAGGGCCGGGCGCGGCGGCGCGCCAGGCGCGGCGGCCCCTGACATGCGAAGCCCCGGCCGGGCCGGGGCTTCGCGGAAAACTGGGGAGCGTCGAGGATTATTGAAGCCCGATTGGAATGCTTGGTCCCGCGCGTCTGCTTCCGTCTTCCCCCTTGCGGGGGCGTGACGTCCACCGGCGTATATGGAACCACAACCGGACATGTTGGCTCAATAATTTGTCTCTCCGCTCCCGTTTCGGTGTCCGGCGCCAACATAGGCGCCTCGACCGGGCGGCGTCAAGCGCGGCGAGCCGCCCCTTGACAGCGCGCGCGAGCAAAGGACGGACCAGGTGCGCATCGGACCGCTGAACCCCTCGCTGGCGCTCGGCCTCGCGGCGCTCGCCGCCTGGATCGTGCTCGGCTTCATCGTCCCGGTGGGCGCGGGTTGGGTCCACCTGCTGCTCGCGCTCGGCGTGCTGCTGCTGCTGCGCCGGGTTGTGACCGGACCCGAAGCGTGGTAGCGTAGCCGCGTGACGAGCCCGCTGCCCGGCGCGCCGGCGCGCGCCACCCGGTTCGCCGTCGAAGTCGCCCCGGTCGCGCTGGCGCTCGGCTTCCTGTTCTGGGAAGTCCGCACCATCCTCTCGCCGCTCGTCGCGTACGCGGTCCTGTGCCTGCTGCTGTGGCCGCATCGGCGCGAGCCACCGGCCGGCCGCACACTCGCCGTCACCGGCCTGCTGGTCCTGGTGTGGTTCCTGTGGGCCAATGGCGGCCTGCTCGCGCCGTTCCTGCTCGCCCTCGCCATCGCCTACCTGCTGGACCCGGCCGTCGAGGGGATGGGCAGGCGCCGCGTGCCGCGGTCCCTGGCGATCGGCCTGGTACTCGCCCCGTTCCTCGTCGCGATGGTCGTGCTGCCGGTGCTGCTGGTCCCCGCCCTGGAGCGACAGATCGTGGACCTCACGAGCCGCATCCCCGACGCCGCCCGGCGCCTGGCCGACTGGGCGCTCGCACAGCGCACCCGGCTGCTCACCACGGGCCTGCTCACGGAAGAGCAGGCGGCGTGGCTGCGCAACCTCCAGACGTCCGACCTCGCGGGGCTGGTCACGCAGCGCTGGGACCAGATCGCGCGCCGGGCCTGGGACGCGTTCCTCGGGATCGGCAAGGGCGTGAGCGTGCTGTTCACCGTGTTCGGGTACGTCGTGATCACGCCCGTCGTCACGTTCTATCTGCTGAAAGCGTGGCCGCGCTTCACCGCCAGGCTCCACGAAGCCGTGCCGCCCGCCCGGCGCGCCGAGGTCCGCGGGTTCGCCACGGCGTACGACCGCGCCCTCGGGCGGTATCTCCGGGGCCAGCTCACTGAAGCCTCGATCGTGGCGATCCTGACGTCGGGCGGCCTCGCGGTGCTCGGGTTCCCGGGCGCGCTGCTGATCGGCGTGTTCGCGGGCATCTGCAACGTCATCCCGTACGTGGGCCTGTGGATCAGCGTCATCCCCGGCGTGTTCCTCGCGCTCGTCTCCGGCGCCATCCTCGCGAACCTCCTCAAGCTCGGCGCCGTGTTCGCGGTGGTGCAGTTCGTGGACGGCTCGATCACGGGGCCGCGCATCGTCGGCGACTCCGTGGGGCTGAACCCGGTGTGGGTGATGGTCGCGCTGGCCTTGTTCGGCAGCCTGCTCGGCTTCGTCGGCCTGCTGCTGGCCGTTCCGCTCGCGGTCCTGGTGAAGATGCTGGCGGCGCGCGCCTGGGCGCGCTACCGCGACCTGCCGATGTACACCGCCGGGGCGGCACCCGGAGCGCCCGCCGGTGCCTAGGCAGAACATCTCCAGCGGCGCGCCGTGGGAGCCCGTGGTCGGCTACTCGCGGGCAGTGCGGGTCGGCGCGGTGGTGCACGTCTCGGGCTCGACCGCGCTGGGACATGACGGCGCGCTGGTCGGCGCCGGCGACGCCTACGCGCAGGCGAAGCAGACCCTCCGCAACATCGAGACCGCGCTCGGGAAGGCCGGCGCGCGGCTCACGGACGTGGTCCGCACGCGGATGTACGTGGTGAACATCGCCCGCGACTGGCAGGCCGTAGGCCGCGCCCACGGGGAGATGTTCGGCACGATCCGGCCCGCGACCTCGATGGTCGAAGTGCGGGCCCTGATCGATCCCGCGATGCTGGTCGAGATCGACGCGGAAGCGGTCGTCGAGGACTAGTGCGCTTCGGCGCGGTGGTCGGCGCGCTGGAACGCCAGAAACTCGCGGATCGCGGCGAGCGCGCCGGGATCGCGCGTGGCGAGGCGGATCTCGCCGCCACGCGGCAGGTCGCGGTAGGTGTAGCGGATCGCCGCCCGGCGCGCGGCCATCACCGCCGTGCCCGGCACCACCTGGGCGTGGGTGAGGAACGGCGCCGTGAAGTCGCCGCGCGCGAACTGCCCGGCGCTCTCCAGGAGGTGCTCGCGGATCCTGCGCACGTCCGCCGTATCGCCCGATTCGCTCACCAGCTCGATCCGCCCGCCGTCCCTGAGGTCGGCGAACACGTGCTTCGACGTGGTCTGGTCCACTCCCATCGTCCGCCGACCCCGCGCCTGCACCTGGCGGAAGGCACTGTCACTCGCCGCGCTGTCGGGATGCTGGTTGTGCTGATGCTGCTGCGCAACCGCCGGCGCCGCCGCGGCACCGGCCAGTCCAAGGGCGAGGAGAAGAGGTTTCATACCGGTTGCTACGGCTGGTGAAGCAGTCTCGTTGCACACCCCGCATCCCTTCTCACCCAATCACCCATCACCTATCAGCCACCAGCGTTCAGATCTCCCAGTTGGACCAAATGACGCCGGAGGTTGGCTGCCTTTCCGGATACCCCGCGAGCGTCATCCGAAGATCCGACCACCGCACCCGGAATCCGCCTGCCACCAGCGCCCGGTACGCGTCGGGGTAGGCCGTCTGGCACCGCACCGCGAGCCGCCGGATCGCCAGGCGTTGGGCCCAGGCCGCGGCGCCCTCGAGTACCGCGGAGAGCCCCGTCACGTCCCGCGCCCCCAGTTTCAGCACCCGGACCTCGTCGCGGCCGCCGCCTTCGGCCAGCGGCGCGGCGTGACACAGCGCGAACGCCGCGAGCGCGCCGTTCCGCTCGGCCAGCACCACGTCGCCCAGGCCGAGTTCGAGGGTGAGATCCACCTCACGCGAGAAGTCGGTCCCCGGCGCAAGCTCCTGCACCAGGGCCGCCACCTCGGCCGCCCGGGCGCGCCGGTCCGCGCCGTCCAGGGCGCCGATCACGGTCGCCGCGGGGCGCCGGCCTCCTCCCCCCACCCCGCCACCCCCCCGTGTGCCGGTCTCACAGGTCATCGTCAACGTGACGTGGCCGGGCGCGAACCCGAGCCGGCTGTAGAAGCCGATGTTGTCGACCGTGCGAGGCATGGTCTCGAGGCCGATGGTCGTGACGCCGCGCGCCTTGAGCCACTCGACGGCCGCCAGGACGATCTCCTTGCCGAGCCCGCCGAGCTGGCGGTCGGGCCGGACGCACAACGGCCCCATCCAGCCCTCGCGGCCGGAGCGGTGGGCGATATTGAACGCGACCAGCCGGTCCCCCTCGTCGCGCCACAGCATCGCGCCGTCGCCCGCATCGGCGATGGCGTAGCGCCAGATCGCCTCGTTCAGGAACGGCACGCGTACGCCGACCAGCCCGTCGCGGCGGTAGCGGTCGGTGAACGCGTCCGCGAACAGCCGGTTGAGCGAGGGGACGTCGCGCTCGGCCACCGGCAGCGGGCCGTGCGCGGCGCGCTCAGGCCGCCACATCCGCATCGCGGCCTCCCGGCGTCGGCCCGCCGCCCTCCTCGGTCACGACCGATGCCCCGCTCGCCTCGTCGTAGCGGACCCGCAGCACGCGGTCGAGGCTCTCGCGCACGGCCTCGATGTGCGTGATCAGGATGACCTGCGGGAACCGCGCCCCGAGGCCGCGCAGCAGGTTCAGCACGCTCTCCCGGTGCAGGTCGTCGAGCGAGCCGAAGATCTCGTCGAGGACGAGCAGGCTGAACGGCTGGCCCGAGCGCTCGGCGATCATCTGGCTTACCGCGAGGCGCAGCGTGAGATCCCGCAGGTCCTGCTCGCCGCCCGAGAGCACCGGCTGGGGCGCGCCGTCGGCGAACACCGTGGCCTCGAACGCCTCGTCGAGCTCCAGCTCGTCGTACTGCCCGCCGGTCAGTGTGCCGAGGAATCCGCCGGCCAGCGCCGCCATCTCGGGCCCGATTTCCGCGTTGAGGCCGGCCGACAGCTCGCCGAACGCCGCGTCCAGGGCCTCGTGCAGCCGGACCTCGACGCGCAGGCCGGCCAGGCGCTCGGCGCGCGCGCGGGCGTCGCGCTCGTGCCGCTCGGCCAGGCGCAGCATCTCCGCGGCGTGCTGCCGTTCGACGCGAGCCTCGACGGCCGCGCTCTCCGCCGCGCGCCAGGCTTCCTCGAGGCGCTGCATTTCCGCTTCGGCGGCCAGGTAGCGCTCCTCGCTGAAGGCGAGCGCGTCCAGCCGCCGCTGGACGTCCGCCACACGGTCCACCAGCTCGGCGCGGCGCCGCTCGGCGCGCTCGAGCTCCGCGCCCAGCGCCGCCGCGCGCTCCGCCTGGCCCGCGAGCCGCTGCGCGGCGCGCGCCCGCGGCTCGAGCTCCTGCAGCGCCGCGCGCGCGGCGTCGTGGCGCGCCCGGTCGTAGCCGGTCCGGAGCCGCGCCGCCTCCTCCCCCAGGCCGGCGCGCCGCGACGCCAGCTCGTCCTCCTCCCGCTGCAGCTCCATCACCTCGCCGGCCGCGCGCCGCGCCACCGCCAGCTCCTGGCCGTGCGCTTCCATCTGCTGCAGCAGGTCGTGACGCCGCTTGTCGAGCTCCAGCAGCTCCAGGGGCACCGCCTTCAGCGCCTCGAGCTTCGCGCGCCAGTACTGGCCGTTCCGCGTGACGTCCTCCAGCTGCCCGTCGAGCAGCTCGAGCACCGCGTGATACTCGCCGCCGAGCGGGCGCCCGCAGGTCGGACACGCGCCCTGCTCGCCCGCCGCCAGAATCCGCTGGCGCTGGTCCCGCGTGTCCCGGAACTGAGCCTCCAGCGTCCCGCGCTCGACCGTCGCATGCGCCTTCTCCCGCTCCCACGTGTCCTTGCGCTCCTGGTACGTCGCCTCGACGCGCTCCCGCTCGTCGCGCAGCGCCTCCACCCGGATCGCCAGGTCGCGCGTCGCCGCGGCCGCGGCGCCGGCGGCCGCCAGACGGGTCCC
>Ga0187893_10000318_pt1 | contig 124818 bp, 113 predicted proteins | sample MA1701074metaG_FD_139574 | JGI IMG/M metagenome (GOLD analysis project Ga0187893, IMG submission 139574) | White microbial mat communities from a basaltic lava cave in the Kipuka Kanohina Cave System on the Island of Hawaii, USA - MA170107-4 metaG ...
AGAAGCACCCATCACGAGACGTCGGTCTCTCGTCCGGAACTTCGATGAGCACCTCGCCCGCCTCCGTGCATGCCGTGGCCATCAAGCAGGCCCCGGTTGAGCCTTATGCCGGGCCCCGATGGGCGGGCTTGAGTAAACCTGTGGGTCAAGGTGAGGTTTGAACCGGCGGCCCGTCTGGAAGAACGCGGAACACAAGATGAGCAAGACCGCACCGGCTCGGAAACTCGCAGCCCTCCGGGTTCTTGCCCAGTGGCGGGACCGTGAAGGAGGCTGCGGAGGTCGCGGAGGTCAAGAGCACCGGGACCGTCTCGAATTGGCGGGCCGCCGTGGACGCGGACACATGGGCCGCGCTCACGGCCGAGGGCCGGGAAGCCATCGAGAACGAGACACGCGACCTGCTCGGGGACGTGGCCAAGAAGTCTCTCGCGATCCTGTTGAAGCGGCTCGAAGAGGCACCGGATACCGTGAGCACCCGGGACTTGTCTATCGCCGCGGGCATCGCCATCGACAAGCGGCGACTCGTCCCGCCGAGGCTGCCGGCCAGGCGAAGACCCCGGCTCGCCCGAGGCGTTGAAGAAGGTCCACAAGGCGGTCGTCGAGAGAGCAATGAACGGCGACGCGTCGGCGCAGAAGCTCGCGATGGAGCGGTTCGACGAGCACTACAAGGCGCCCGACGGCGGCGGGGACCACACGCAGTACAACCTCAGCATCATGGCCCAACTCAGCGGGCCGAAGCCGGTGATAGACGCCCGACCGGCCCCGCTCCCCGCGTCGATCCCATCCAACCCCGACGCACCCGGGATCGTGGTGGACGCCTACTTGGCTTCGGTGCTCAAGGACGACCCACCGCCGCCCGAGAGCGCGGACCTGCGCTTGCCGTGCGCGTGGATACGGCACGCCTCGGATACGGAGCTTGAAGAGCGCTTGAGTCAGGCGCTGAAAGACCTGAAGCGCGCGGGCGCCTGACTGCATTGCGCTCACATGCCCGGCCTTGAATGGGTGCCTGACCCGTGCGCTAATACTTGATCCCGTCGGGGGGTGCGCAATCCCGAAATGTGGGTCATCCAAGTCATGCGCAGTCATGCCGCTCGAGTCCGCTCCCTGGCCTGGGTAGCAGCCGGCGCCAGTCTGCGGCCGCGGCGGGCGCGAAGACATGATCCTCGAGCTCGCGCCAGCGACCACGCGCGGCGAGAGCTGGTCCGCGCACGGGGGCCGGGGCCGCCCCAAGGTGTACCTCTCACGACGATCATGGTTTGTCCGCGGTGCGGGTCCAAGTACACGGCGAACACGTCGCGGAACAGCAAGGGCGCCCTCTGCGCGCACTACATCTGCGGTGCCTATGCGAACGGCTCTGGCTGCGCGCGCGGCTCCGTCCCGGTCGCCCATGCCGACGAGGCCATCCTCGCGGAACTGCGCAAGCGCGTGCCGGCGCGGTTCTCGGTCGAGGAATTGAGGGCGGGCATGCGAAAGGCCGTCGAGCGCGAGGTCGGGCCGCAGGCGGAACGGGGGCCCGACCCCAAGGTGGCCGAGCTTGCCGCCGTCGAGCGGGAGCTTGCCGCCATCGTCGCGAACGTGTCCGCCGAGAACCTGGGCTTGTTCGACCGCCGGCTGTCCGCGCTCCGCGAGCGGCGTGACGCCCTGACCGCCGCCATCGCGGCGACCACGGAAACGGAAGGGCCGCCGCCCGTGGACGTGAACGCCATGACCGAGGAAGCGCTCGCCGTCGCTCTGGAACTGCGCGGCCTGCTCGACGGCCAGGGGCTCACGGACCCCGAGGACGCGCGCGACCTGCGCGACGTGTTGCCGGTCTTCGTGAAGAAGATCGAGGCGCACCCCCAGGATGGGGTGTTGCTCGTGTGGGTCTACCGGGTGCCGAATCTAACGTACGGTGAGTCGGGGCGGCGAGATTCGAACTCGCGATCTCCTGGACCCCATCCAGGCGCCTTAGACCAAGCTGGGCCACGCCCCGACGGTCGAGGGTTTACCGGGGACCGGAAGCGGCGCCGATGCGAGGTTCGAGGCCGCGCGCGAGGCGGCCGAGGTTCGCGCGGTGGCGGACGAAGACGAGGACGGCGGCGGCGAGCGCCAGGCCCGTGATCGGCAGGCGCGACGCGAGCGCCGTCCCGGGGTCGCGGAGGATTGCGGTCGCCGGCAGGGCGACGGCCGCGGCCAGCGAGCCGACGGAGACGATCCGCGTGGCGGCGAGCGCGAGGGCGAAGGCGACGGCGGCGACGGCGGTCTCGACGGGCGCGAGGGCCGCGAGGACGCCGGCGCTCGTGGCCACGCCCTTCCCGCCGCGAAAGCGGAGGTAGATCGGGAAGACGTGACCGAGGATCGCGGCCGCGCCGGCCGCGAAGGCGGCGGCCTCGCCCGCGAGCGCGCGCGCCGCGAGGACGGGGACGAGCCCCTTCCCCGCGTCGAGCAGGAGGACGAGGACCCCGATCCGCGGCCCGAGGACGCGCCAGGCGTTGGTGGCGCCGAGGTTGCGGCTGCCGTGCTCGCGGATGTCGAGGCCGCGCAGCGCCCGCCCGACGACGAGGCCGAACGGGACCGCGCCGGCGAGATAGGCCGCGGCCGCGGCGGCCGCCACCGGGAGGACCGAGCCGGGCTGCATTCCGGTTCCTGTATATCAGAGAGCGATCCCGGCGACGAGCGACGAGGCGCCGGGCGAAGGGCCATTATAGCGGTCGAGGGCCGGGGTTCAAGACCGCGGCCCCGGGCCGCCGGCGTTCCTTGATTTGCACCCCGGCGCCTGTTACGATATCCACTCGCTCGCCGGCGAGTGATTCATCTAGTGGTGCGTTCCAGCGGTCTGCGTCCGGCCAGTCGAGGTCGAGGAGCCCCATGCGGTTCGCCTTCGCCGCCCTCCTGATCGCCGCCGGTCTCGCCGGCCTCGTCACGGCCGGGATCGTCTACGGCGGCGTCCCGGAGCTCCAGGTCCGGGAGCTCGTGGCCGACCCGCCCCGCGAGGGCCGCGTCGTCAAGGTCCACGGGATCCTCCACGAGGTCCGCTCCGAGGGCCGCCCGCTTCGCTTCGTCGTCCGCGACAAGGCCGACGCCTCGCGCACGATGGACGTCGTCTCCGACCGCTCCCGTCCCGACACGTTCCAGCCGACCTACGACATCGCCGTCGTCGGGACTTACGACACCGGGCGCGGCCTCTTCGTCGCCGACCAGATCTTCACGAAGTGCCCCTCGAAGTACGAGGGCGAGGCCAAGGCCGGCATGGGGGCGCCGGGCGCGAAGCCGGACCCGAACGCGCCGTCCCCGGTCCCGGACGCCGCCTCGGAGCCGAAGCCGGCGCCGGCTCCGGCCCCCGCCCCGTCCACCGCGCCGTGACCCGTCGCAGCGAAGGCCCGCGATCCGCATGACTTACCTCGACCTCGCCAGGCACCTGACGACCGTCTCGTTCGCGCTCTGCGCCCTCACGGTCGTCCTCGTCGCCGTGGGCCTGATCGCCGCCGACCGGCGCTTCATCAACGCGGCGCGCCGCTCGCAGATGGCCATCGCCTTCACGATCGCGGGGTCGGCGGCCGGCCTCGTCGCCGGCTTCTTCAACGGCGCCTACGGCGTCCAGTACATCTACTCGTACTCGGAGTCGAAGCTCTCGCCGTTCTTCAAGTTCGCCGGGCTCTGGGCCGGCCTCGACGGCTCGATCCTCTTCTGGGCCCTGCTCCTCGCCATCGTCGGCGCGGTCGTCGCGTTCGGCTTCCACCGCGAGCGCCACCATCCCGTCGGCCGCCGCCTCGAGCCTTACGTCTACATCGTCTTCTCCTGCATCCTGGCCTTCTTCCTCGGCGTCATGACCTTCGAGGCGAGCCCCTTCCGGCCGATCTCGCCCGAGCTCAAGATGATGCTCGGCCGCGCCGGCCTCCTCGGGCCGGGCGACATCCCCGCCGACGGCTCCGGCCTGAACCCGCTCCTCGTCAACTACTGGATGATGATCCACCCGCCGAACATCTACATCGCCTTCGTCACCTACACGGTGCCGTTCGCGTTCGGCATCGCCTCGCTGCTCGCGGGCGAGCACGGCACCTACTGGATCACGAAGACGCGGCGCTGGACGCTCATCGCCTGGCTCTTCAACACGAACGGCTGCGTCCTCGGCGGGCTCTGGGCCTACGAGGTCCTCGGCTGGGGCGGCTACTGGGCCTGGGACCCGGTCGAGAACGCCTCGTTCCTCCCCTGGCTCACGGGGACGGCGTTCCTCCACTCGGTCATGATCCAGGAACGCCGCGACATGCTGCGCGGCTGGAACTTCTTCCTCGTCTCGCTCACCTTCTTCATGAGCATCTTCGGCACCTACCTCACGCGCTCCGGGATCGTCAGCTCGGTCCACGCCTTCGCCTCGGGGGCCGTCGGCGACTGGTTCCTCGGATTCCTGATCGCGGTCGCGGCCGTCTCGCTCTTCCTGCTCGCCTTCCGGAGCGGTCAGCTCCGCTCGCCCCACCGGATCGACTCGATCGCCTCGCGCGAGGCCGTCTTCCTGCTGAACAACCTGATCCTCATCGCGATCGCCGCCGCGATCCTGGTCCTGACGCTCTACCCCAAGCTCTCGGCCGAGTTCCTCGGCAACCCGATGTCGGTCGGCGTCCCCGTCTACAACCTCGTCTGCACGCCGCTCTTCATCATCCTCCTCCTGCTCACGGCCCTCGGCCCGGGCATGGGGTGGATCCGGACGTCGCCCAAGACGATGCTGCGAAACCTCGCCCTGCCCGTCGCGCTGTCGCTGCCGCTCGCGGCCGGGACGCAGTGGCTCTCGTACGTCGTCATCCGCGGCGGCGCGCACGACGAGCCGGTCTCGGTCCTCGACCAGATCTACCCGACCGCGATCGTGATCTTCCTCGGCTGGCTCATCATCGTCTCGCTCGCCTGGGAGGTGTTCCGGGCCGTCCGCAGCCTCGCGCCGACGCACGGCTGGCCGGGCGGGCTGGTGCGGCTCATCACGCTCAACAACCGCCGCTACGGCGGCTACATCGTCCACGTCGGCCTCGCCGTCCTCGCGATCGGGATCGTCGTCTCGTCCATGTTCCGGATCACCCGCGAGGTGCGGATCGAGGCCGGCGGGACGGCGCGCGTCGAGCCTTACGAGATCAAGGTCCACGGCGTCGAGGAAGGCGACGAGCCCAACGCCTATCACTCCCTGCGCCTCCTCGTCGACGTCCACCGCGACGGCCGGAAGGTCGCCGCGCTCAGGCCCGAGAAGCGGCTCTACCCGAAGACCGGTTACCGCCACGAGCCGCAGGTCACGACCGAGGTGTCGATCGAGCGCTCGCTCGCCGAGGACTTCTACGTCTACTTCGACCGGCCGGCCGAGACCTCGGGTTACATCCTGACGATCTTCAGGAACCCGCTCGTCAACTTCGTCTGGCTCGGCTGGATCACCATGCTCGCGGGCGGGATCTTCGCCGCCCTGCCGCTTCGTCGGAGGCGCGTCGGCCTTGCGGAGTAGGCTCGCCGCCCTCGCCGCCCTCGCCGCCCTCGTGGCGCTGGCATCGCCCGCCGGGGCCGACGACGCGCCCGCCCCCGGCCACGCGACCCCGGCGGCGCCCGAGGCCGTCCGCTCGCTGCACGACCTGGCGCCCGACCAGCGCGCCCGGGCCCGGGGCCTGTTCACGCAGGTCATGTGCGCCTGCCCGAGCGAGAACTGGTCGCGCACGCTCGTCAACTGCCCCGACGCCTGCGCCACCCCGCAGAAGACCGAGATCGCGACCCTGGTCGCCGCCGGCCGCTCGGATACCGAGATCATCGAGGCGCAGCGGGCCAAGCACGGGGGCATGGTGATCGCCGCCCCGGACGCGTCCGGGGTGGGTCTCGGGTTGTACGTGCTGCCGTTCGCCGGGCTCGTCCTCGGGGCGGCGCTGGTCGCGTTCGTGCTCCTGCGCTGGCGCGCGGCGCGCCTCGACGCGTCGCCGCAGCCGGCCGCGAAGCTCGGCGCCGGCGAGGTCGCCCTCGTCGAGCGCGAGCTCACCGAGGTGGAGTGATCGCAGCCGTGACCGACTGGACCGTCGTCTTCGTCATCGCGGTCAACGCCATCCTGGCGTTCACGCTCCGGCCGCTCTTCGCCCGGCGCATCCCCTGGGACGGTCCGCTCGCGCCCACGACGCTCGACCGGCTGCTCGAGGAGAAGTCGCACATCCTGCGTGCCTTGAAGGACCTCGAGCACGAGCGGCGGAGCGGGCTCATCGACGAGGCCGAGTACGAGGTCGCGCGCGCGGACTTCGTCGAGCGGGCGGCCCTCAAGAACCGCGAGATCGCGAAGCTCACCGGGGCCGATCTCGGGGCATCCGCCGGGGAGAAGAAGTCGTGAAGCGGGTCTCCATCGCCTTCGCCTTCGCCGTCGCCCTGATGCTCATCGCCGCGAGCGGAGCCACCCGCGCGGACGACGCGCCCACGCCCACCCCGGCCCCTGCCCCCACCCCTTCCCCTGCCCCCGCCCCCGGCCCCGCGGAGCCCGAGGCCGCGCCCGCGCCCCCGTCGCCGGAGCCCTACCGCCTGAAGGTCCAGGCCGTCGACTTCACGCGCACGCTCCTCCAGTTCCACGGCGATGCCTCCTCGTCGGCGGCCCACGCGGCCCCCAAGGTCATGCCCCTCGGCGTGGCCGAGGTCGCCGTCCGCGTCTACGGCCCCGAGGGCGAGATCGCGAACGTCCGCGGCATGACCAAGGAGGACGGGGCGCTCGACATGGAGCTGCCGCCGCTCCCCGAGGGGACGATCATCCACGCCCAGGCCTTCAGGGGCGACGGGAAGGGCGGCGGCTCGTACTACTACGCCGAGCCCTTCGCGGTCACGGCCTCGCCCCCGGGCCCCGAGCTGCGCTTCCTCGAGGTGACGATCGACTCGCGCGACGTCGGCCAGCGCGTGCTCCAGATCGTCACCGTCCGCGACGGTCCCGACGGCCAGAAGGTCGCGCAGGTCCGGCACACGATCCAGCTCATCAACCGCGGGTTCCGCGTCTTCGTCCAGGACTTCGGCGGCGACGACCCGTACGGCTACGCCTTCCCGGTCCCGGACGGCTTCGAGATCGCCGAGTACAAGGTGGACAACGTCCCGCAGTCGGCCTCGGAGACGATCCGCGGGCCGCACGGCGGGCGCGCGATCCCGTTCCGCCAGCCGATCTACCCGTCGCTCTCCGAGCAGCGTCCGTCCCACACGTTCTTCGCGCTCCTCCGCCGCCCGTACGCGGACGGCGACCGGTACGAGGTCGGTTTCCACTCCGACCTCCAGACCTTCGACTACAGCCTGAACCTCGAGTCGCCGGCCTTCGCTTACGAGGGCGAGGCCGATCCGAAGTCCGGGCGTGTGGCGCTCGCGGACGCGGGCTTGAACCCGCCCATGGGCGAGACGCAGAAGGTGACGCGCGGCTACGTCGGCCAGCAGATCCCGGCGCATGCCACGATCGCCGGCACGTTCCGGGCGGGGAAGCCCCCGGTCGACAAGAAGACGAAGTGGGTCACGGCGATCATCATCACGGCCATCGTCGGCTCCCTCGGCCTCGGCCTCCTCCTCGCGAGCGCGCGCCGGGCGACGCCGGCGTCAGCCGAGGCGCACGGCGCCGAAGGCGGGCCGCCCACGGCCGCGGCCCGGCTCGCCGACCTCGACTCCCGCTTCGCCCGCCGCGAGATCACGTCCGTCGAGTACGAGGCGCGCCGCCGGGCCATCGCCCGCGAGGCGCGCGCCCCCGGCGGCGAGGCCGACGGCGACTCCGCCGGTCCCGTGGCCGCCGGGGCCGCCGGGGCCCCCGGGGCCCCGCGCGGCGGCCGGATCACGGTCGACGCCGCCACGCGGGAGCGCCTGCGCCGCGAGCTCGACGAGATCGCGGCCCGGCCGGCCGGCGCGTCCGGGGCCGACCGCGACGAGGACGTGAAGCGGCTCGCGCGCGCCCTGCGCGAGATCCTCTCGTGAGCCATGGTCCCGGTCCCGCATGACCTCGCGATCCGCGCCCGCGGCCTCTGGAAGCGCTACGGCGGTCGCGACGCGCTGAAGGGCGCGTCCATCGAGGTCCCGCGCGGCGTCTGCTGCGCCCTCTTCGGGCCGAACGGCGCCGGGAAGACGACGCTCCTCCGGATCCTGGCGACGCTCGCCGAGCCGGGCGAGGGCGAGGTCACCGTCCTCGGCCACGCCCTCCCGAAGGACGCGGCCGCGGTGCGGGCCCGCGTCGGCCTGGCCCTCGACCAGCCGCTCCTCCCGCGCGACCTCTCGCTCGGCGAGGGGCTCCGCTACTACGCCGCCCTCTACGGGATCGACCGCCCGGCGGCGCGCATCGAGGCGCTGCTCGCGCGCTTCGGCCTCGATGGCCGCGCCCGCGACGCCGTCCGGACGCTCTCGCGCGGGCTCGCCCAGGCGGCGGGGCTCGTCCGGGCCCTGCTCCACGAGCCCTCTCTCCTCCTCCTCGACGAGCCCTTCAACGCCCTCGACGCCGCCGCCTGCCGGACGGTCGAGGCGGCGGTCACCGAGCACGTCGCCCGCGGCGGGACGGCCGTCATCGTCACCCACGACCTGGCGCGCGGGGCGGCGCTCGCGCAGCGGGGCGCCGTGCTCGTCGGCGGGCGGGTCGTGTTCGAGGGGGAGGCGACGGAGGCGCGCGCCCGTCTCGACGCGGCGCTGGCGACGGCGACGGCCGCGGCCGCGGCAAAGAGGTGAGCGGCTTCCGCGCCTACCGCGCGCTGGTATACTGGGCCTGGGTCCGCGAGCTCAAGCGGAAAGACACCCTCATCGCGATGGGCATGGTGAGCATCATTACCCTCTTCATCTTCTCGATGGCGATCCCACCTTCCCCCGAGATCCTCACCGACACCCGGGGCGGCATCCTCTGGGTGACGTTCCTGCTCGCCGGGACGATCGGGATCGACCGCGCCTTCCGCGGCGACGGGGAAGGCCCGCTCCTCGAGGGGCTGCTCGCCTCGCCCGTCGGCCGGGCGACGATCTACTACGCGCGCCTCACCGCGACCCTCATCTTCGTCCTCGCGACCGAGGCCGTGACGCTCGCCCTCTTCCTCGTCCTCTTCGATCAGGCCCTCACCGGGCGCGGGCTCGCGGTCGTGACGGCCGTCGCGGTCGGGGCGACCCTCGGCTTCCTCGCGCTCGGGACGGTGCTCTCGGCCATGACTTGGTCGCTCCGGGGCGGGGACGCGATCTTGAGGATCCTCCTCTTCCCGATGGTGATCCCCGTCCTCGGCGCGGCCGTCCGCCTCACGAACGGGGCGTTCGCGGGCAAGCCGCTCGACGTCCCGTCGCTCGCCGTGATCGCGGCTTTCGACCTCGTCTTCTTAGGCGCCGGCCAGCTCCTCTTCGAGCAGGTCGTCCGCAACGTGGAGCCCGCCCCATGACGGCCATCGCGCGCCTCACCGATCGCCTCCACCACCTGCTCATCTGCCCGACGGCGTTCGCCATCCACGCGGCCCTGGCCATGGCGGCCCTGGCCGTGCACCTCTACCTCATCACGACCTACGTGCCGTTCGCGATCCGGATGCTCGGCTCCTCGTACCTCATCTTCTTCTTCCACTTCCCGTCCGCCTTCAACACGTTCATCTTCTACGGCGGGGTCATGGGCGCGAGCGCGCTCTACCTGGCGACCCGCGACCCGCGCTGGGACCGGATGGCGCGGGCGTCCGGCGAGGTCGGCGTCCTCGCCGGGCTCGTCCTCCTCGCGACCGGCTCGACCTGGGCGAAGGCGGCCTGGGGACACTGGTGGGTGTGGGACGATCCGCGGCTCCTGAGCGCCGCGATCATGGAGCTCTGCTACCTCGGCTACCTGACGCTCCAGGGCGGGATCGAGGAGCCCGAGAAGCGGCGGCGCTACGCGGCCGTCTTCGGGATCCTCGCCTTCCTCAACATCCCGATCGTCCACTTCGCGATCCGGTGGTTCGGCGAGGTCAGCCACCCCAAGGTGCTGAGCGAGTTCTCGGACATAGAGATCATCCGGACGCGCTGGTTCGGCGTCCTCGCGTTCCTCCTCCTCTACTCGCTGGTCCTGCGCTTCCGGTACGACCGCGTCTCGTTCGGCGAGGAGACCGAGGCGACGCTCGACCGCGTGCGGCGCCTGGAGGATGAGGGGGTGGAGGTGATGGCCCGATGAAGACCGTCCCCGCCGTGCTCGTTTCGATCGCCACCGCTGCCGGGATCTGGATCGGCGCGCTCCCGGCGCTCGCCGCCGGCCTCGAGGCGACGGCCCCCGCTCCGGGCGCCGCCCCCGCCCCCGAGGACTACCGGGGCCGCGTCATGACGGCCGTCGGCTTCCTCTTCGCGCTGATCGTGGGCTTCCTCGTGATCTCGCAGCGCCGGGCGGCGCGGCAGCGGGAGGAGCTCGAGCACCTCGCCCGCCGGGTCGCCGACCTCGAGGCCCGGCGCGCCTCCTGACTTCGGAGAGGGCCGAGCCCCCGCGTTACGTTTTCCTTCCTCGCGCATCTCGTGTAGGGATGCGCGGCGCAGTCATGACCGACGACCGGAGGGTCGAGCCGACGGAGCCGACGGAGCCGGCGAGCCCGACCGGGCCGACGGACCGAGACCTCGTCCGCGAGGCCCGGGCCTCGAGCCCGGGCGCGTTCGCGGCCCTCGTCGCCCGCTACCGGCGGCTCGTCGCCGCCCTCGTCGCGCGGACGACGGGCCGGAGCGACGAGACGGACGACCTCGTCCAGGAGGTCTTCCTCGACGCCTACCGCGGGCTCGGGTCGCTCCGCGAGCCCGAGCGCCTCAAGGGCTGGCTCGCGCGCCTGGCCCTGAACCGCGCGCGGATGTGGGGGCGGCGGGCCGTCCTCGAGCGCGGCGCCCGGGCGCGCGCCGGCCAGGTCGAGGCCGCGGCGGCGGCGGAGACGCCGGCCATCGAGCGCGACGAGGAGCGCCGGCGCCTGCTCGCGGCGATCCGCGAGCTGCCGGCGGAGACGCAGGCCGTGGTGACGCTTCGTTACCTGGAGGGGCGCCCGGCGCCCGAGATCGCGGCGGAGCTCGGGACGACGCCCGAGGCCGTGCGCATGCGGCTCTCGCGGGCGCTCCGGGCGCTGCGCGAGCGGCTGGGAGGGGAGGAGCCATGATCCTCCGCTGTCACGAGGCCGAGGAAGCCCGCCTGCGCGCGGCCTCGGGGCCGCTCGAGGCGGCGCTCGAGGCCGCGCTGGCCGAGCACCTGGCCGCCTGCGAGCGCTGCCGGCGCTTCGCGGGCGAGATCGACGGGCTCGAGGGCCGGCTCGCGGACGCGATCGGGGCGGTGGAGACGGGGGCCGACCCGGAGGCCATCGAGGCTCGGGCTTCCCGTCGCGAGGTGGCGCGCCAGCGCCGGGCCTCCATCCTGGTTCTCGCGGCGGCTGCCGTGGTGCTGCTGGCCGGCGTGGTCCTGGAGCTCCGCGACTACGCCCACTCGCCTGAAGGGCCGATCGCGGGCGGAGAGCGCGGCGAGGTCGTGAAGCTGGACCCGTTCACGGAGGTCCGTCTCGCTCCGCACGCTCACGCGAACGTGAAGGTGCTCGATCGGTTCGGCCGTTCGTTCGACCTGGCCGTGGTCCTCGAGTCGGGCCGCGTTCATTGCCGGGTGGAGCCCGGGCACGGTGAGTTCCTGGTGCAGACGAAGTACGGCGAAGTCTACGTGACTGGGACCGAGTTCACGGTGGAGGTGCACGAGATGAGATCGGCCATAATCGGCGGGGCGACGGGAGCCGTCGTCGTGGGTGTCATCGCGGGCGTCGTCATCCTCCGCAATCCCGCGGGCGACGAGCGCGAGGTCAAGGCCGGCCAGGTGGGCGTCGCCGACTCGAGCGGCCGCATCGAGGTCGGCGACCTCGCCGCCCTGCGCGCGAAGGCGGCCCGCGCCGACGCGCTCGAGAAGGAGCTGGCGGAGACGAAGAAGCGCGTGGACGACCTCGAGCGCACGTCCGAGTCCGGCAAGCGGCGCGAGTCGGAGCTGCAGGCGAAGGTCGAGCGGCTCCAGGCGTCCGCCGCTTCCCCCTCCGCCACCCCTGCCCCCACCCCGGCCCCCGCCCCCTCCCCCGGCCCCACCCCCTCCCCCGCCAAGCCCGCCGTCTCCTCCGACGAGGCCATCCGCAAGTTCCGCGAGGTCGCCGGGCGCGGGATCCTCGGCTTCCAGGCCCTCGCCTCGAGCGACCTCGTGAAGATGTTCAAGGAGCTGGGCCCGGACGGCATCGCCATCCTCGCCGACGCCCTCAGCGACCCGTCCGCCGACGTCCGGTTCACGGCCGCCGCCATGCTCGAGCTCCTGGAGGACCCGGCCGCCGTCCGGCACTTAGACGGCGCGCTCGGCGACCCGGACAAGCTCGTCCGCCGCATGGCCTCGCACGCCCTCGCGGCGCTTGGCGACGAGGCGGCTGCGGCCGCCCTCGAGCGCGGGACTCACGACGCCGACTGGGGCGTGCAGACGAACTCGGCCTACGGGCTCGCGAAGCTCGGCCGCCCCGAGGGCGTCCGCGCCCTGCGCGAGATCTACGACAACCCCGAGACCGACGCGGCCAGCCGCCAGGCCGTCCTCGGCGGCATGGCCGACGTCGGCGCCCCCGAGTACGGCTCGGTCTTCCGCCCGATCCTCGCCGACCCGAAGCAGGAGCTGAGCCCGAGGATCCTCGCGATCATCTGGGCGGGGGAGGCGAAGGACCCGGAGTCGGTCGCGCTCCTCGAGGCGATGATCGCCTCGCCGACGGAGGACGACTCGATGAAGGAGATGGCGCGGAAGTCGCTCGCGAAGATCCGGGGCGAGAAGACGGACCGAGACTGAGCCGAGCGCGCGGAAGCCGAAGCCAAGTCCGTGCCGCGCGCTCGGCGGCGGGGGGGTTCGGGGGGCTCCGCCCCCCGAAGACGAAGACCGGCGAAAAGGGTGGGAATCTGAAGAGATTCACACCCTTTGAGACGGGGGGAGCGATCGGCGGGATGACCGCGGGGCCCGCGCGGCGGGCCCCGGTCTAAGCGCAGCGGAGCGGCGGCTACTTCTTCCGCACGAGGTGGAACTTCTCCTTCTGCCCCTCGATCGACATGGTGATGTGGTCGTCGTCGACCCACTCGAGGTTGCCCTTGTCCGTCTTCGTCTTGTCGCCCTTCTTGGTCGTGACCTCGACCGCCCACTTGTCGCCGTCCTGCGACGTGATCTTGAAGTCGGACTCGTCCTTCTTGTCGCCCTCGCCGCCCGAGACGGTCACCTTGTTCTCGGCGAAGGTCATCTCCATCTTCTCGAAGATGCCCTGCTTCAGCTCTTCCATGAACTTCTTCTCTTCGTCCTTCGCCTTCTTGTAGTCGTCGCTGCTCTTCATGTCGGCCATGGCCTTGTCCATGTCGACCTTCCAGCTCCCGTGAAGGTCCGCGGCATCGCGCCCGCAGCCGACCGCGACCAGGGAGAGGATCGCGACGACGAGACAGAGCTTCCCCATCCGGAGCATTGGCTTCCTCCTCTTTCCAGCCTCTCGAGACCACCCCTTGAGGTGACGGAAGGTGGGACGTTAGCGGACGGCGGACCGCGCATCAAGCCCATTTTCTCGACCCGCGCCGTTCCTGGAGCGGGCGGCGGTCCGCCGGCGGGCGGGGGAGGGGACCCGGGATTCGCCTCCTCGGGTTCCCCGCTTACTTCCGGCGGACGAGGTAGATCTTCTCGCCCGGATCCTTGTCCGTGGCGAGGGCCATGTGGTCGTCGTCGGCCCACTCGATCGTCGCCGTCTCGACGACCGACGAGCCGTCCTTCTTCCGCTCGGTCGACTCGATCGTCCACCGGTCGCCGTCCCGCGAGAGGATCCGGAACTGCGCCTCCTCCTCGGTCTCGCCGAACCGGAACCGGATCCGGTCCCCGGAGAACGTGATCGCCGCCGTCGCGGCCGTCGTCCGGAAGTACTCCTCCATCCGCCTCCGCTCCTCGAGCGACGCCTTCTTGTAGCCGTCCTCGTTCCGGAGCTGGAGCTCGATCATCTTCTCGGCGTCGAAGATCCACGTCCCCTGGAGCGCCGCCGGCGCCCGGTCGGCGCCGGCCAGCAGGAGGGCGGCGACGAGGACGGCGCCCATCTTGGCGACCCGGTGCGGCATGGCGAGCCTCGAGACGAGCGCGCTCAGCTCGCGTTGAACTCGTTCGACCGCACGGCGGCCAGCGCCGGCTCGGCGGCGTGCGCCGAGGTCGCGGCCTCCGGCTCTGGAGCCAGCGTCTGCGCCTGGACCACGGCCACCGCCGTCAGGTGGACGATCTCGTTGACGGATGCCGCCCGCTGCAGCACGTGCACGGGCTTCGCGAGCCCGAGGAGGATCGGCCCGATCGCCTCCGCCCCCGCGAGCCGCTGGACGAGCTTGTAGCCGGCGTTGGCGGCGTCGAGGGTCGCGAAGACGAGGACGTTCGCCGGGCCCTTCAGGTCGCAGAACGGGTACGTGTCCGTCTGGATCTCGGGGCAGAGCGCCGTGTCGACCTGCATCTCGCCGTCGACGCAGAGGTCCGGCCGCCGGCGCTTCACGATCTCCGTCGCCTTCGCGACCTTGATCGCGTTCGGGTGCGCGTTGCCGCCGAAGTTCGAGAACGAGATGAGGGCGATGCGCGGGTTCTCGCCGAAGCGCTTCGCCGCCTCGGCCGCGAGGATCGCGATGTCCGCGAGCTCCTCGGCCGACGGGTCGACGTTGACGGTCGTGTCGGCGAAGAAGAGCGTCCGGTCCTTCAAGACGAGCATGTAGAGCCCGGCCGCGCGCCGGTAGCCCTCGCGCAGCCCGAGGACCTGGAGGGCCGGCCGGATCGCGCTCGCGTAGCCCTCGGTCAAGCCCGTGATGAGGCCGTCCGCGTCGCCCTGCGCGACCATGAGCGTCCCGAACATGACCGGGTTCGCGAGCGAGCGCTCGGCCTCGACGCGGGTCATGCCCTTGCGGGCGCGCAGCTGGAAGAGCTGCTCCACGTAGGCGGCGCGGTTCGGGTGCGCGTGCGGGTCGATGACGGCGGCGCCCTCGAGCTCGAGGTTGAGCTCCGCCTTCAGCCTCTCGACCGCGTCCGCCCGCCCGAGGAGGATCGGCGTCGCGATCTGCTCCTCGCAGACGACCTCGGCCGCGCGGAGCGTCCGGGCCGTCTCGCCCTCGGGGTAGACGATCCGCATGGGGCGGCGCTTCGCCCGCGCCATGACGGGCTGCATGGCCGTGCGCCCGCCGCCGAGCCGCCGCTCGAGCTGGCGCCGGTACTCGTCGAAGTCGTCGATCGGGACGCGGGCGACGCCCGTGTCCATCGCCGCCTTGGCCACGGCCGGCGGCACCCAGAGGAGGACGCGCGGGTCGAACGGCTTCGGCAGGATGTACTCGGGCCCGAAGCGGAACTCCTGCTTGCCGCCGTACGCCTTGACGACGCTCTCGGGCACGTCCTGCTTGGCGAGGGCGGCGATCGCGCGGATGGCGGCGACCTTCATGGCCATGTTGATCTTCGACGCCCGGACGTCGAGCGCGCCGCGGAAGATGAAAGGGAACCCGAGGACGTTGTTCACCTGGTTCGGGTAGTCCGAGCGGCCGGTCGCCATGATGACGTCCGGGCGCGCGGCCTTCGCGGCCGCGGGCGTGATCTCGGGGTCGGGGTTCGCGAGCGCCATGATGAGCGGGCGCGGCGCCATCGTCTTCACCCACTCGGGCTTGATCGCGTCCTTCGTCGAGACGCCGAGGACGACGTCGGCCCCGCGGAGCGCCTCCTCGAGCGTGCGGAGCGGCGTGTCGCGGACGAACGGCTCCTTCTCGGGGAACATCTCCTCCTTGCGGCCCTTGTAGACGACCCCGAAGCGGTCGGTCATGAGCAGGTTCTCGGGCTTGACGCCGACCTCGATGTAGAGGCGCGCGCACGAGAGCCCGGCGGCCCCGGCCCCGCAGATCACGACCTTCACCTCGTCGATCTTCTTGCCCGCGACCTCGACGCCGTTCAGCACGGCGGCCGCGCTGATGATGGCCGTGCCGTGCTGGTCGTCGTGGAAGACGGGGATGTTCATCTGGTCGATCAGGGTCCGCTCGATGTGGAAGCAGTCGGGCGAGCGGATGTCCTCGAGGTTGATCCCGCCGAAGCTCGGCTCGAGGGCGCGGACGACGCGGATGACCTCTTCCGGGTCGTCGACGTTTATGCAGACGTCGATCGAGTCGATGTCCGCGAACCGCTTGAAGAGGACGCCCTTGCCCTCCATGACGGGCTTCGAGGCGAGGGCGCCGATGTTGCCGAGGTCGAGGACGCGCGTCCCGTTCGAGATGACGGCGACGACGTTCCCCTTGTTCGTGTACTTGTAGGCGAGGACGGGGTCGCGCTGGATCTCGCGGCACGGCTCGGCCACGCCCGGCGTGTAGGCGAGCGAGAGGTCCCGGCTCGTGAGACAGGGCTTGCAGGGGACGATCTCGAGCTTGCCCGGGCGTCCCGAAGCGTGGTAATCGAGGGCTTCGTCCTTCCACATGGTCTGAGCGCGCCTCCCGCGAAGTTGGATCCCGCGCCAAGAACAAAGAAACCGGGCCGGTCTGGGACCGGCCCGGTCTTTTATACCGGTTGGGTGGCTTTCGCGCTACGGTCTCAGGGGCGCTCCCCCAGGGCGGCGACGACCGTGATCTCCTCCGCCTCCTCGCCGGCGCCGCGGCGGACGACGATCTCGACCTTCGCCCCGGGCGCGTGGCTGCGGATGGTCTCGCCCAGCTCGTCGGCCGAGCGGATCTCCCGGCCCGAGACCTTGACGATGACGTCGCCCGTGCGGAGGCCCGCCTTGTCGGCGGCCGCGCCGGCCACGATCTGGCCGACGGAGACGCCGGGCGCGTCGGCGGCGAGCCCGAGCTCCTTCCGCCGCTCGTCCGGGACCGGGCCGACCGCGACCCCGAGGTAGGCGGGCTTCGGGGCGGAGGGCCCGTCCTTGCCGGCGCGGAGGTCGGCGACGATCGAGCGCAGCTCGTCGATCGGGGCCGCGTAGACCGTGCCCCGGTAGACGCTCGCGACGTTGACGCCGATGAGCTTGCCGCCCGCATCGACGACCGGCGACCCGTGATGCTCGGGGGCGATCGGCGAGTCGTGCTGGATCACCCGCGCGAACGACCGCTTCGGTCCCTCGGAGTCGTCGAAGAGGCCGAAGATGTCGATCGTCGGGGCGCCCTCGCGCGCCTCGACGCGCCGGTCCTTGGCCGACACGATCCCGACCGCGAGCACGGGCTCGCGGCGGTCGGCCCCGACCGAGACGAGGAACTGGCCGACCTCGAGCTTGGCCACGTCGCCGTACGCGAGCGCCGGGCGCTTGCCGCCGCCGCGGATCTCGAGGAGGACGACGCCGTAGGCCTCGGCCCGCCCGCGCACGCTCGCCGAGGCCTCGAAGCCGTCGGCCCCGCGGACGGTCGCGACCTCGCCCTTCACGGCCTCGGCGACCGTCGTGCTCGTGAGGAGGACGCCGCCGTCCTCGACGGCGACGGCGTACCCGAGGGCATCGCCCCCGCCGGCCGAGTAGACGGCGACGACCGAGGGGGTGACGCTCGCGGCCGCGTCCCGGAAGGCCGCGGCGAGCGCGCCGTTGCGACCGCCCGGCTCGTCCGCGAGGGCCCGCGGGGCGGCGACCGCCGCGCCGAGCGCCAGGGCCAGCGAGACTCCGAAGACGAGGCCGAGGCCGAGGCCGAGGCCGAGGCCGAGGCCGAGGAACGACGCACCTTTCCGTCTCTTCGCTCTCACGTCTCGCCCTCCCCTACGGCTTCCGCTCGCCGAGCGTCGCCTCGAGCGTCACCTCGTCCTCGAGGGCGAGGCCGTCCTCGACGCGCGTCCGGAGCACGTGGACCTCGATCCGGTCGCCGGGCTCGCACCGCCTGAGGATCGAGATGAGGTCGCCGGCCGAGCCGATCTTGTGGACGAGGTCGCGCGGCCCGCCCTTCGGCGGGATGCGGCCGGCCCCGATGATGAGGTCGCCCGCCCGGAGGCCGGCCTGCTGGGCGGCGCTCCCGGGCTGGACCTCGGCGACGGGCGCGCCCGCGACCTTCGGGGCGAGGGCGTCGTCGAAGGTGACGCCGAAGTAGGCCTTCGGCATGGGCTCGGGCGCCGGGGCCCGGCGCGGCTCGGGGACGGGGTCGGGCTCGAGCTCGAACCCCTTGTCCTCGCGTCCGCCGCCGCCGCCGCCCCCGTCGCCGAAGAAGTCCTCGAGGAGCTTCTTCAGCTGCTCCCCGCCCTCGCCGCCGCCGAGGCCGCCGAACGGGTCGCGCCCGCGCTCGCCGGGGCCGCCGGGACCGCCCGGACCGCCTCCCCCGCCGAACAGGTCGCCGAACGACTTCAGCATCTCGGCCATGTCGTCGGGGCTCATGTCCTCGCCCTCGAGCATCTTCTGCATCCGCTCGAGGTTCTTCTGGAAGCGCTCGGACTGCATCTCCTTGCCGAAGCGCTCGAACGCCCGCGCCAGGTCGTCCTGGCCGCGGTCGCGGAAGACCTTGCCCAGGCCCTTGCGGCCGAAGAGGCGGCTGCCGATCTTCATGAAGTCCTTGGGCGAGACCTCGTCGAACGCGCTCATGTCGGCGCCCGTCGGCGGCCGGCCGGCGATGTCCGTGCCGGCCTTCATGGCCTCGAGGTCGTCGGCGACGTCGTGGATCGGGACGGCGTAGCTGTTCTCGTTGATGAGGAGGATGGCCCCGTTCAGCCCGACGAGCTTGCCCTCGAGCGTGACGAGCGGCCCGCCCGAGTTGCCCGCGAAGATCGGGGCGTCGGTCCGGATCGCGTCGTCGTAGTAGCGCTGGACGAGCTGCGCCGGGAGCTTCCGGTGGAGGCCGGTCACGCGCCCGACGGAGACCGCCGGCCGCCGGTCCGGGTACGGCCCGCCCGGGTGTCCGAGCGCGACCACCCACTCGCCGACCGCGAGGCCCTGCGAGTCGCCGAGGTCGAAGAACGGCAACGGCGCCGGCGCCTCGACCTTCAGGAGCGAGAAGTCCTGGAGCTTGCACATCCCGAGCTGCTTCGCCGGCAGGGTGAGGCCGTCCGGGAAGGTGACCTCGACCGTCTCGGCGATCTCCGTCACGTGAGCGCACGTGAGGATGTAGCCGTCGGCGCTGATCACGGCCCCCGAGCCGAACCCGGCCTTGCCGCCGCCGTCCTTCAGGAGGCTCTTCACGAGCACCGTCTTCGGCGTCGACTGGGCCGCGACGGCGCGGAACCTCGCCTCGAGCGCGCGCAGCTCCTCGGCCGTGAGCCCCCCGGCCAGCGCCTGCGGCGTGCCGGCGGCGGCGGCGAAGGCGAGCGCGACCGAGAGCGTGGCCAGCGGGATCAGCGGGATGACGGGACGTGGTCGCATGGGGCGTCCTCCTAGGTATAGCAGCATACGCTACGGACGGGCGCGAGGTTTGACCGTCCGCCGTAGATTCCTGCCGGCCCGACGCTTGCGTGCACGACGACGGAGCGCGGCCCGCGGCGTGCGGGCCCCCCGGCTCCTTGACGATTGGATACCGCCGGCGTATTCTTTTTCGGCTATGCGCGAGTACCGATCTGCACTGGGTTTAGCGGGTATCGCGCTGATCGCCGCCGCGCTCGCCGTCCGGGTCGACCGCGACGGCGCCGACCTCCGGGCGGCGCTCGACGCCGAGCGCGACGCCCGCCGGGCCGTGGCCGGACGTCTCTCGGAGCTCGAGCGGACCCGGAGCGAGCGGGACGCGGCCCGGGCGCGGGTCGAGGCCGACCTGCGCGACGACTCGCGCCGGCGCCTCGAGGAGGTCGAGGCGCGGGCCGAGGTCCTGGGCGCCGCGCTCGAGCGGACCCGGGCCCGGCTCGAGACCGAGGTGCGCGTCCGCCGGGCGGCCGAGGTCTCGCTCGCCGAGACGCGGGCGCGGCTCGACGCCGTCGCCCCCCGCGACTTCCGCCCGCTGCTGGCGGCGACCGCGCGGATCGAGAGCCAGACCGACGTCGGGAGCGGGACCGTGATCTGGCGCGGCCGCGACGGGGACGACCACGTCGCCTACATCCTCACCGCCTGGCACATCGTCCAGCACAACGCCGGCCCGGATGGCCCCATCCCGCTCGGGATCACGATCTACGCCGCCGGGCACCCCATCTTCGAGGCGACCGGGACGGTCGTCGCCCGCGCCCCCTCGCTCGACGTCGCCCTCGTCGAGAGCCGCACGGCCGACCCCTTCCCGGCGGCGGCCCGGCTCCTGCCGCGCGAGCGCGTCCAGGGCGTGCCGCTCTTCGCCCCGGTGCACGCGGTCGGCTGCCCGCTCGGCTACCCGCCGATCCCGACGTCGGGCATGCTCACCTCGAAGTCGAAGGCGCTCGGCGAACGGGTCTTCTGGATGGTGACGGCCCCGACGATCTTCGGGAACTCGGGCGGCGGGATCTACCTCGGCGAGAGCGGCGAGCTGATCGGCGTCCTCTCGCGGATCTCGGCCTACAAGAGCCTGATCGACGTGGCCGTGCCGCACATGGGGATCGTCACCGACCTGGGCGGCGTCTACGACTGGCTCGCGGCCGAGGGCTACGGCTTCATCTTCGATCCGGCCGCCACGCCCCGGTTCCGGCGCGCCCCGATCGCCGACCCGCCGCCGCCGGCGGCCGCCGAGGCGACGGCCCCCGAGGCGGACGAGCCGCCGCCCGCGCCCGACGCGGGCGTCCCGGGCGCGCTGCCGCGCTGACGGCCACCGACCCGGCCGCCGGAGCGGGGCGCCGGCGCGGCTAGGCTCCCCCCTTGCGGCGCTTCTCCTTGATCTCGGCGATGGTCCCGGCGATGTACCCCTGGACCTCGGCCGCCTTGACCCCGAAGCTCGGCCCCACCCGCTTCAGGAAGTCGGCCTCGGCCTGGGTGATCTTGTGGTCGGCGGCGACCATCCCGACGAGCTTCTCGAACGTCTTGCGGCTCTCGTCCGGGTCGAGGGAGCCGACGACCTCGACCCTGCCGCCCTTCGCGACGTCGCCGAGGACGGCCTCGGCCGCGGTCCTGGCGACGCCCAGGCTCCGCGCGTAGTCGAGGAGGAACGTCCGCTCCTCGGTCTGGATCCGGCCGTCGATGCAGGCGGCCGCGGCGAGCAGCCGGAACTGGTCCTTCAAGCCCATGGTCCCCGACCCTCCCTGCTCCGGCTCTCGCCGGTCGTGCTTGCGGGACTCGCGTGGCGGGCGCTCCGCCCCGCGCCGGCCGCGGGCGCCCGCCATCGCCCCGCGGATGTAGCCCTCGACCTGGTTCGCCTCGAGGCCGAGGTTGGCGCCGACGCGCTGGAGGAAGGCCGCCTCCTGGGGCGCCACGAGCGCGTCGGCGGCCGAGACCTCGACGAGGCGCTCGAAGCAGGCGCGGCGCACCGACTCGCGCCCGCCCGGGTCGCCCTCGCCGCCGCCGGCCGCCGCCTCCAGCCGCTCGAGGTCGCCCCCGGCCACGGCCTCGGCGACGATCGCCCGGACGACGGCGGCCGCGATCCCCAGGCGGCGCGCGTACTTGCGGAGGACGGCCTGCTCCTCCGGGCCCACCTGGCCGTCCGCCCGGGCGGCGGCCACGAGCAGCCGGAACTGGCTCTCCGGGCTCACCCGCCGGCCTCGGCCGGATCGCCGGCCTCCTCGGGCGGGGAGAGGTCGACGAGCGGCTCGCCCGCGTTCACGGTCTGGCCGGGCCGGACGTGGAGGCGGCGCACGATCCCGGCCGCGGCCGCGCGCACCTCGTTCTCCATCTTCATCGCCTCGACCGTGAGGAGGGCCGCCCCGGCCGCCACGCGGTCGCCCGCCTGGACGAGGACGCGGGCCACGATCCCCGGCATGACCGCCCGCAGCTCGGCCGGGCCGCGGGCCTCGGGGCGGGCGCCGAAGATCTCGTCCTCGAGCCGCTCGCGCTCGTCCTTGACCGAGACCTCGAGGTCGCGCGCCCCGTCCGAGACGCGGAGCCGGCCCGGGGTCGAGGCCGGGGCGATGTAGAGGTCGCGCGCCCGGCCGTCGACGAGGAGCGAGACCTCGCGCGGCCCGAGGTCGGCGTAGTCGACGGCGAGCGTCCGGCCCCCGACCGTCGCCCGGAAGCCGCCGCCGGGCGCGGGCTCGACGTCGACCTCGACGCTCGTCTCCCCGATGGCGACGAAGTACTTCACGGGCGGCCCCCGGAGCGGCCGAGGTCCTGGTACCGGCCGGCGCGCGCCCAGGGGCTCGGGTCGCCGGTCGCCCGGCCGTCGCGGCCGGCGGACGGGTCGGCGCCGGCGCCCGTGCCCGCGCCGGCGCCCGCCGCCCGGCGCAGGGCGACGGCGAGGGCCGCCGCGGCCGCCTCCTCCTCGCCCGGCGCCTCGGCGGCGACCGCCCTCGCGAACGGCTCGAGGAAGTGGATGTGGAAGTCGGCCCGCTCGAACTCGGGCGAGGCCACGAGCCGGCGCAGGAAGGCGATCGTCGTCGCCACGCCCCCGACCCGCATCTCGGCGAGGGCGCGGCGCAGGCGGGCGGCCGCCTCGGCCCGGTCGCGGCCCCAGACGGAGAGCTTGGCGAGGAGCGAGTCGTAGTGGAGGGTGACCTTGTCGCCGACCGTGAGACCGGTGTCGACGCGCACGCCCGGCCCGCCCGGGAGCCTCAGCGCGTCGATCGTCCCGGCCGAGGGGGCGAAGCCGAGCCCGGGGTCCTCGGCGTTCACGCGGACCTCGATCGCCGCCCCGCGGCGCCGCTCGAGGACCTCCGCCTGCGTGTAGCCGAGCGGCTCGCCGGCGCCGATCCGGAGCTGCTCCTTCACCAGGTCGAGGCCGGTCACGAGCTCGGTCACCGGGTGCTCGACCTGGAGGCGGGCGTTCACTTCCATGAAATAGAAACGGTCCCCGCCGCTCACGAGGAACTCGACCGTCCCGGCGCTCCGGTAGGCGAGGCGCCTCCCGAGCGAGGCGGCCGCCTCGAGGAGGGCGAGCCGCGTCTCCGCGCCGATCCCGGGCGCCGGCGTCTCCTCGACGAGCTTCTGCTGGCGGCGCTGGAGCGAGCACTCGCGCTCGCCCAGGGCGACGACGGCGCCGCGCCCGTCGCCGAGGAGCTGGACCTCGACGTGGCGCGCGGCCTCGAGGAACCTCTCGACGTAGACGCGGGCGTCGCCGAAGGCCGAGCCGGCCTCCGACGAGGCGAGGCGGTAGGCGGAGAAGAGGTCGCGCGGCTCGCGCACGATCCGGATCCCCTTGCCGCCGCCGCCGCCCGCTGCCTTGATCACGAGCGGGTAGCCGACCTCGAGCGCCCGGGCCTCGAGGTCCGACTCGTCCCGCACCGGCTCGACGCCGCCGGGCACGGTCGGGACGCCGGCCGCCGTCGCCTCCTTGCGGGCGGCGATCTTGTCGCCGAGCGTCCGCATCGTGTGCGGGTCGGGGCCGAGGAACGCGATCCCGGCGCGCTCGACGGCCTCGACGAAGGCGGCGTTCTCGGCCAGGAACCCGTAGCCCGGGTGGACGGCGTCGCAGCCGGCCCGGCGCGCGACCGAGACGAGCTTCTCGATGTCGAGGTAGCTCTTCTGGGCCTTCGCCTCGCCGATCGGGTACGCCTCGTCGGCGAGGCGGACGTGGAGCGCCCGCCGGTCGACCTCGCTGAAGACGGCGACCGCCTCCGCCCCCACCTCCCGGCAGGCGCGGACGACGCGGACCGCGATCTCGCCGCGGTTCGCGACCAGGACCTTCCGCGGGAACGGCATGGACGCGCCATGCTACCGGCGCCGCCCGCACGCCGCAAGCGGGCCGACGCCGGGCCCGGGAGAGATCCTCTTGCCGTCCGGTGTATAAAGGGCGAGCCTGGGGGGAGCATCTCCGGTCATGATCCGAGCCTGGCTCCGCCGCCTCCTCGAGCTGGACGACACCCCGGAGTCGATCGCCCGGGGGGTCGCCCTCGGCTTCTTCGTGGCGTTCACGCCCACGGTGGGAGTCCAGATGCCGATCGTGGCGGTCGTGAACACGATCGCGCGGGCGAACCGGCTGGCGGGCATCCTCATCGTCCAGATCACGAACCCGCTCACCCTCGTGCCCTGCTACTGGCTCGACTACCAGGTGGGCCTTCTCGTCCTCGGCCGGGAGGGCATCCCCTTCGAGCGCTTCAAGCGTCTCTACGAGCTCGAGTCGACCGGCCCGGTCGCCGTCGTCCGCGAGTTCGTCGGAAACCTCGCCGCGCTCGGCGCCGAGGTCGCGGTCCCTCTCTTCCTCGGCGGGACGATCGTCGGCGCGCTCCTCGGGATCGCGAGCTACTGGCCCACCGTCTCCCTCGTCCGCCGCGCGCGCCGCCTCCGCGCCCGCCTCCACGACCTCCGCGCGCGCCGCCGGGCCCGCCACGCCGAGCGCGCGCTCCGGAGGGCGCAGGGCCGGGACGGGAGCGCGGCGGCGGCGGCGCCGTCGCCGCCGCCGCCGCTCGAGGCGCCCCCGGCGCCGGGGCCCGGGGGCTGAGGGCGGATTCCGGCGGCCTCCGCGCGCGTCGCTCGCGAAAGAGCGCCGCCGGCGGCGGCCGCGGGTCAGAGCGGGATGTTCCCGTGCTTCTTCCGCGGGTTCGTGTCCCGCTTGTCCTTCAGCATCTCGAGCGAGGCGATGAGCTTCGGGCGGGTGCGCTTGGCCTCGATGACCTCGTCGATGTAGCCGCGCTCGGCCGCGTTGTAAGGGTTGGCGAAGCGCTCGCGGTACTCGCGCGTCTTCTCCTCCTCGGCCTTCCGCGGGTCCGCCGCCTCCTCGATCTCCTTCCGGAAGATGATCTCGACGGCCCCCTTCGGCCCCATCACGGCGATCTCGGCCGTCGGCCAGGCGAAGTTGGCGTCGCCGCGGATGTGCTTCGACGACATGACGTCGTAGGCGCCGCCGTAGGCCTTGCGCGTGATCACGGTCAGCTTCGGGACGGTCGCCTCGCAGTAGGCGTAGAGGAGCTTCGAGCCGTGCTTGATGATCCCGCCGTGCTCCTGGTCGGTCCCGGGCAGGAACCCGGGGACGTCGACGAACGTCACGATCGGGATGTTGAAGCAGTCGCAGAAGCGCACGAACCGCGCGCCCTTCAAGGACGAGGCGATGTCGAGGACGCCGGCGAGGACGGCCGGCTGGTTGGCGACGACGCCGACCGTCCGGCCGTTCAGGCGGGCGAAGGCGCAGATGATGTTCTGGGCGTAGCGGGCGTGGACCTCGAGGAAGCGCCCCCTGTCGACCACGAGCTTGATCGCCTCGCGGATGTCGTACGGCTTGTTCGGGTTCTCGGGGACGATCGCGTCGAGCCGCTCCTCGATCCGGTCGGCGGGGTCGTCGTTCGGGACGCGCGGCGGGTCCTCGACGTTGTTCGCCGGCAGGTAGGAGAGGAGCTCGCGGATCGAGACGATGCACTCCCGGTCGTTGCGGGCGGCGAAGTGGGCCACGCCCGACTTCGCGTTGTGGACGTTCGCGCCGCCGAGCTCGTCGTGCGTGACCTCCTCGTGCGTCACCGTCTTCACGACGTTCGGGCCCGTCACGTACATGTACGACGTGCCCTCGACCATGAAGATGAAGTCCGTGATCGCCGGCGAGTAGACGGCCCCGCCCGCGCACGGGCCCATGATGGCCGAGATCTGCGGGACGACGCCGGAGGCGAGCGTGTTCCGGAGGAAGATGTCGGCGTAGCCGCCGAGCGAGCGCACGCCCTCCTGGATCCGCGCCCCGCCCGAGTCGTTCAGGCCGACGATCGGCGCGCCCACCTTGAGGGCCGCGTCCATGAGCTTGCAGATCTTCTGGGCGTTCGTCTCGGAGAGCGACCCGCCGAAGACCGTGAAGTCCTGGGCGAAGACGAAGACGACGCGCCCGTCGACGCGCCCCCAGCCCGAGACGACGCCGTCCCCCGGGGTCTGCTTCGACCCCATGCCGAAGTCGTGGCAGCGGTGGACGACGAAGCGATCGAGCTCCTCGAACGTCCCGGGGTCGAGGAGGAGGTCCACGCGCTCGCGGGCCGTCAGCTTCCCCTGCTGGTGCTGCTTGGCGACGCGGTCGGCGCCGCCGCCCTCGAGGGCGCGGCGCTCGAGCTCGCGCAGCCGCTCGACGGGGCTCAGGCCGGCGGGGGCGGGGGCGGGGGCGGGACCGGGGCCGGGACCGCCGGGGCCGGGGCCGGCGGGTTCGGGACCGGAAGCGGCGGGGCGTCCCGGCTTTCGAGCTGCGTTCGAAGCCACGCGGCGATCTCCTGGGTCGAGCTGCCGGGCCCGAAGATACCCCGGTAGCCGTGGGTTGCAAGGGCCGGACGGTCGTCGTCCGGGATGATGCCGCCGCAGAAGAGGAGGATGTCGTCGCGCCCCTCGCGCTTGAGGGTCTCGGCGATCTGCGGGAAGAGGGCCATGTGGGCGCCGGAGAGGCTCGAGACGCCGACCGCCGCCACGTCCTCGTCGACCGCCGCCCGCACGATCTGGTCCGCCGTGCGCCGGATCCCGGTGTAGATGACCTCGAAGCCGGCGTCGCGCAGGGCCCGGACGAGGACGTGGACGCCGCGGTCGTGGCCGTCGAGGCCCGGCTTCCCGATGAGGACGCGGAACGGACGCGACATCGGCCCCTCACCCTGCCCTCCCCCCGAGGGAGAGGGAATCGCCTACGCCCCGATCGCCTCGCGGATCGCGCCCGCGACGTCGTCGGCGAGCCGCTCGCAGAGCCCGTCCGCCTCGGCCTCGACCATGACGCGCGCGACCGGCTCCGTCCCCGAGTAGCGCACGTTCACGCGCCCGCGCCCGGCGACCGCCCGCTCGGCCCGCGCGACCGCCTCGCGCACCCCCGCGAGGTCGTCGAGCGGGGGCTTCCGGGCGACGCGCACGCTCCTTATGAGCTGCGGCAGCCTCGTCACGCAGGCGCTGAGCTCGGCGAGCGACCGGCCCGTCTCGGCCATGATCCGGAGGGCCGTGAGGGCCGTGAAGAGGCCGTCGCCCGACGGGGCGAACTCCTTGAAGATGACGTGGCCGCTCGGCTCGCCGCCGAGCGCCGCGCCCGTCTCGTCGAGCCGCTGGGACACGAAGCGGTCGCCGACCTGGACGCGCTCGAGCCGGATCCCGGCCAAGGCGAGCGACAGCTCGAGGCCCTGGTTCGTCATGATCGTGCCGATGACGAGGTCGCCCGGCAGCCGGCCCTCGGCCTTCAGGTGGCGGGCCGCGAAGGCCAGCAGGTGGTCGCCGTCGCGGACGACGCCGCCGCCGTCGGCGAGGATCACCCGGTCGCCGTCGCCGTCGAACGCGACCCCGAGGTCGGCGCCGAGCGCGCGCGTCTCCCGGGCCACGAGCTCGGGGTGGAGCGCCCCGCAGCCGGCGTTGATGTTGCGGCCGTCCGGGCTCGCGTTCAGGACGTGGACGCGCGCCCCGAGCCGGGCGAACAGCGCCGGCGCGACCGCGCCCGTCGCCCCGTGGGCGCAGTCGAGGACCACGACCGGCGCCCGCCCGCCCGGAAACCCGGCGCGCAGCCCGGCCAGGCGATCCTCAACGGCGGCGAGATAGGGGTCGGCGCTACCCGAACTGATGTCGGACCCGGATGTCAAGCCACCAGGGCGGTGGGGCGGGGGGTAGTGGGCCCCGCCCCCCGGCCCGACCGCCGCCCCGCCCCTCTCCCCGATCCCCGCCCCGTCGAGCACCGCCCGCTCGATCTCCGCCTCGAGCGCGTCCGGCGCCTTGCGGCCGCTCGGGTCGATGAGCTTGATCCCGTTGTCCTCGTACGGGTTGTGCGACGCGGTGATGACCGCCGCCAGGTCGTACGCCCGCGCCAGCCAGGCCGCGACCGGCGTCGGCAGCACGCCGCCGTCGCGCACGGCGCAGCCCGCCGCGCCGAGCCCGTCCGCGAGCTGCGCCTGGATCGCCGGCCCCGACTCGCGCGTGTCGCGGGCGATGAGGACGCGCGGCGCCCGCCCGCAGCCGCGCCGCACCCGGAGGAGCCCGCCCACGGCCAGGCCGACGCGCCGCACGACCTCGGGCGCGAGCCGCCCCGCCCCCGCCCGGTCGCGGATGCCGTCGGTGCCGAAGAGGCGCTCGCCGGCGCGCGCCTCCGTCGAAGGCCGCGACCCCTGCGCCCCGCCCGCCGGGGGCGGAGAGGTCACCGCGGCGCCTCCCACGGGTCGAGGTCGACCGTGAACTCGCGCTTGGGGACGAGCACCTCGACCGTGGGCGGCAGCCGCTCGCGCCCGACGCGCACCTCGAGCGTCTCCGGCAGCTCCTGCGGCAGCAGCTCCGAGTAGTCGGGCCCGCCCGGCTGCGGCGGCTTCAGGCGCGACTCGCCCCAGCGCCCCTCCTTCGGCAGCAGGTAGACGTCCACGAGGCCGGCGAGCCGCTCCTTGGCCGCGTCGTTCACCTCGGTCGGCGGGCCGCGCAGGATCAGCTCGACCTCGTCGGCGACGTCGGGCCCGTGCTTGACGCGCGGGATCTTCGTCTCGAGCGAGACGGCGAGGTGCGGCACCTTGCGGATCTTGATCTCCGCCACGTTGGCGCTCGGCTTGAAGCGGATCGTGACGTTCACGTACTTCTCGAGCGGCTCCACGCCCGACCCCGGGTTGCCCGTGACGAGCACGCGCAGCGGCAGGAGCGGCGGCGGCTCGGGCGAGTCCGGCTTCCAGCCGCGGGCCTCGAGCTCGGAGACGGCGTCGATCTTGGACGTGATGACCCGCCGCTCGCTCGGCGGGACGGTCCCGCGCGGCCAGCGCGCCTCGACCTGGGGCGGCGAGATGTCGACCGAGGCGACGGTGTAGCCCGGCGGGTCGCGCCGCTCCGGCGCCGCCCACTCGACCCGCACCCGCACGAGCCCCTTCTCGATCTCGGCCAGGCGGTAGACGATCTCGGCCGGCCGGACGGCGTTCTCGTCCAGGTCCACCTCCTCGGGGAGGAAGAAGTCGAAGTCGCGCACGGCCGCGCGCCGCTCCTTCCGGTACTCGTCGGGCGTCGGCGCCTGCTTGATCGTGTACACGCCCTCCTTCGGCACCCAGCTCTCGAGGACGCGGCGCGGGCCCTTCACGGCGATGCGCGCCCGCGGGTAGTTGTCGGGGCCGCGCTCGATCTCGCCCAGGTACTCGACGGTCAACCCCGTCGGCGGGTCGATGCGGAGCGCGACCTCGATGTCGGTCCGGTCGGTGCGCGTGTTGTAGTCGATGAGGTACCACATCCCGACCGCGAACCCGAGCGCCCAGAGCGCGCTCTTCCCGCGGTCGAGCAGGCCGGGCCGGGTCATGACGCGTGCTCCTTGTCGGGGGCGGCGTGCGACGTCTGCGGCGCCGACCCCGAGCCGGGCGCGGGCGCGGGCGCGGGCGCCGGCGCAGGCGAAGGCGCGGCGGGCCACGCCGGCGCCGTCGCCGGCAGCGCCCGGATCGACGGGTTCGAGCTCGTGGCCGCGCGCGCGCCGGCCGGCAGGGGGGCGGCGGGGGCGGGGGCCGCCGGCGGCTTCGCCGGGGCGGCCGGCGACTTCTCCTCGTCTCCGGCGAGGATCAGGCGCCGCAGGAGCTGCTCGAGGCTCTCCTTGTCGAGGTTCCGGTGCAGCTCGCCGTCCACGCCGACGCTGATCTGCCCCGTCTCCTCGCTGACGACGACCGTGACCGCGTCCGTCTCCTCGGTGAGGCCGATCGCGGCGCGGTGCCGCGTCCCGAGCTGCTTCGAGATCGACGGGTTGTCGGTCAGCGGGAAGAGGCAGCCGGCCGCGGCGATGCGCGAGTCCTGGATGACGACGGCGCCGTCGTGGAGGGCCGAGCCCGGGAAGAAGACCGTGTCGAGCAGCTCCGACCGGACCTCGGAGTCGATCTTGACCCCGCCCTCGATGTAGGTGCGCAGGCCGACCTCGCGCTCGAACGCGATGAGCGCGCCGACCTTCTTCTTCGCGAGGCGCACGACCGCCTCGACGATCTCGTCGATGACGCTCACCTGGTTCTTCATGAAGATCCGGACGAAGGGGCTCTCGCCGAGCCGCACGAGGCCGCGCCGGAGCTCGGGCTGGAAGATGATGAGCAGGGCGATGATCGACGTGCTGAGGACGCGCTCGAGGAGGAAGGCGACGTGCTCGAGCTTGAACTCCTGCGACACGTAGTAGAGGGCGAAGAAGCAGACGAGCAGGATCGTCGCCATCCCCTTGAGGATCCCCTCGCCGCGCGTCCCGCGCATGACGCGGAAGACGAAGTAGAAGAGCCCGAAGAAGATCGCGAGCTCGATCGCCCGCTTGACGCCGGCCGGGAGGTCCATCGGCCCCGGCCCGGAGACGGAGCTGCACCCGCTCGCGGCGAGGCCGAGGACGAGCGACCCGGCTGCCGCGACGAGGGCAACCTGGCTCGCGCGCCTCAGGCCTGACTCCACGCTCGTCGCCCCTTGGGTGTGGTGGGAAGGGCTCTCGTCGACGGCTCCGGCGAAGGGAAGCCGGGGCCGGCCGGCACGCCCGAATTCTATTCGCGACCGATGGCTTTGTCAAACCGCGCGCGGGCTGCGGAAGCCCGCGCTACGGGCCCCGCGGGGACGCGCCGGGGGAGCCGGGCGCGGGGGCGGGAGGGCGGCCGGCCGGGGACGAGGCCGCGGCCTCGAGCTCCCGGAGCCTCTCCTCCGCCCGCTTCCGCATGGCCTCGTTGTCGCTCGCCCGGTGCTCCTCCCAGAAGGCGCGCTCGGTCGCGAGGCGCTGGCGCTCGTCGAGCCCGAGCGTCACGAGCTTCGTCCCGAGCTCGACCCACTCCGGGTAGCCGCGCTCCTCGCCGGCCGCGATCAGGGCCCGCCCGGCGCCGTTCCCGTCCCGGGCGAAGATGAGGATCTCGGCCTTGCGGTAGTGGAGGATCCAGCGCCGCCCGTGGGCGCGAGGCACGCGCTCGATCCCGCGGTCGAGGAGGGCGACGGCGTCCGGGTTGCGGCCGGCGAGGGCGGAGAGGAAGAGCGCGCCGTCGGCGTAGGCGTCGACGTTGGCCGGGTCGAGGGCCGAGATGGCGTCGAACAGCTCGGCCAGGTACTCGATGTCGCCGTCGCCCGTGAACTCGCGGATCGCGTGGTTCGTCGCCCGCATGAGGAGCAGGTCGCCGGCCGTCGCCCCGTGCCCGAACGTCACGGCCTTCATGAGCGAGCGGTTCGGGGCGTAGAGCAGCGGATCGGCGCGGGCCGCGGCCCGCTCGCGGTCGATCGCGGCCTGCACGGGGAAGAGGAGGGCGACGAGGGCGAGGACGCCCCCGACCGGCGCGGCGCGGGTCAAAGGGTCCGCCGCCGGAAGGCGAGGCAGGCGAGCGCCAGCAGGATCGAGGCGTAGAGGGCGGCGTAGGCGACCGCCAGCCCGCCCGGGACGGGGAGCGGGAGGCCGTGGACGGCGGCGGCGCGGACGTTGAAGTTCTCGAGGTTCGGGAGGGCGACGTAGAGGGCGTAGAGGACCTTCTCGAGGACGCGGGTGAGGGGGCCGGGGTAGTCGCGGACGACGTCGGCGCCGAGGTCCTTCAGGCTCGCGGTCGCGTGGCCGGCGAGGTAGACGACGAAGGCGAAGACGGCGCCCTCGATCGGGTGGGCGACGGTCGAGAAGAGGATGGCCACGGCGGTGACGACCGCGACCTCGAGGTAGGTGTAGGCGAGCACGCTCGCGATGTCGAGCGTCACGTCGACCCCGGCGAGCGCGATGAAGCCGAGGAAGAGGCCGCCCGAGAGCGAGACGACGACGAGGAGGAGGACGAGGAGGCCGGCGTACTTCCCGAGGACGAGCTCGGCGCGGCCGACGGGGCGGGCGAGGACGGCGTAGACCGTGCGCTTCTCGATCTCGCTGTAGACGAGGGTCGTGCCGACGAAGATGGAGACGATGGCCGCGAAGAAGGCGACCGCCGAGAGGCCGAAGTCGGCCATGACCTTGGCTCGCCTCGCGGGGTCGGAGCCGGCGGCCAGGCCGAGCACGTACGACGCGAGGATGGCGAGCACGGTGACGGCGAGGAGGGCGTAGAGGATCCGGTTGCGCGAGGCCTCGCGGAAGCTGAGGGCGGCGATGGCGACGATCCGCCCGATCACCGCCGCGCCTCCTCCTCGAGGGGCCTCACCGGCGCCTCCGGCTCCGTCGGGCCGGGGGCCCGGGGCCCGGCGAACGTCTCGAGGAAGTACTCCTCGAGCGAGACGCCGATGGGGTCGACCTCGACCACGTGGGCGCCGGCCCCGCGGCCCCGGTCGATGACGAGGTCGACGCGCCCCGGGTCGCGGACGTCCACGACGAGGCAGCCGTCCTTGATCGTGGACGCGATCCCCTCGCGCTCGAGCGCCTGGGCGAGGCGCTCGGGGGCGTCGGCGAAGCGGATCCGCGCGCCGCGCGGGCGGGTGCGGGCGAGGAGGTCGCGCGTGGTCCCCTCGTAGGCGACCCGGCCGCCGTCGAGGATCACGAGGTGGTCGCAGATCGCCTCGACGTCCGAGAGCACGTGGCTCGAGAAGAAGATGGTGAGCCCGCGCTCGCGCTCGCGGACGATCGTCTCGCGGAGCTTCAGGCGCCCGAGGGCGTCGAGGCCGTCGAGGGGCTCGTCGAGGACGAGGAGGTCCGGCCCGTGGAGCAGGGCCTGGGCGAGGCCCAGGCGCTGGCGCATGCCCTTCGAGAACGTGCGCACGGGCTTCGAGGCGGCGTCCGCGAGGTCCACGGCGGCGAGGACGGTCTCGGCCAGCCGGGCCCGGGCCGCGCGCTCGATCCCCGACAGGCGGCCGTAGAAGTCGAGGAGCTCGCGGGCGGTGAGGGCGTCGTAGAAGGCCGCGCTCTCGGGCATGAAGCCCGTGCGCGCGCGCGCCGCCCGCGACCCGGCCGGCAGCCCGAAGATGCGGACCTCGCCGCCGACCGGGGCGTTGATCCCGACGAGGACCTTGATCGTCGTCGTCTTGCCGGCGCCGTTGACGCCGAGGTAGCCCGTGATCGAGGCCCTGGGGACGGAGAACGAGACGCCGCGCAGGACCTCGGTGTGACGGCGCATGAAGCCCGTGCGGTACGACATGCGGAGGTCGCGGACCTCGATGGCGAGGAGGCCGGCCGGGGCGTCGCCGCGAAGGGGCTCCGTCATGAGAGGATGCTTAGGCCGTGCCCCCCGTCCCGTCAAGGCCGGAGTCCGGCCCCGCCGGCGTCAGCCGCCGAGGGCCGCGGCGACCGCGATGGCGTCGACCGTCGCCCGCACGTCGTGGGCGCGGACGATCGAGGCGCCGTGCGCGACGGCCATCGCGGCGGCCGCGACCGAGCCGGCGACCCGGTCCTCCGGCGCGTCCCGGCCGGTGAGCTTGCCGATGAAGGACTTGCGCGAGGCGCCGACGACGATCGGCCGCCCGAGGACCGCGAGCTCCGGCAGGCGCCGCAGGAGGGCGAGGTTGTGCTCGGCCGTCTTCGCGAAGCCGAGGCCCGGGTCGACCGCCAGGGCCCCGGGCCGCACGCCCCCCGCTTCCGCCCGGGCGAGCGCCCGCTCGAGGTCGGCCGCGACCTCGCGGAGGAGGTCGTCGTAGACGGCGTGGGCCTGCATGGTCTCCGGCGTGCCCTTCATGTGCATGAGGATGGCCCCGGCGCCGGCCCGGGCGACGACCTCGACCATGCGCGGGTCGGCGAGGGCGGTGACGTCGTTGACGATCGCCGCCCCGGCCGCGAGCGCCGCCGCCGCGACCTCGGGGCGGCGCGTGTCGATCGAGATCGGCACCGGCGCGCCCGCCTCGACGAGGGCCCGGACGACCGGGACGACGCGCCGCATCTCCTCGTCGACCGGGACCGGCGGCGCGCCCGGGCGCGTGGACTCGCCGCCCACGTCGAGGGCCGCCGCCCCGTCGTCGCAGAGGCGACGCGCGGCCTCGAGCGCGGCGACGACGTCGACGGGCGCGCCGGCGGCGGCGAGGAAGCGGCCGCCGTCGGAGAACGAGTCGGGCGTGACGTTGAGGACGCCGAGGACGGCCGGGCGCGACAGGTCGAGGGCCCCGCGCGCGTGGAGAAGGACGCGGGGGGCGGGCGGGAGGCCGTGGAAGACGTCGATCGCCCGCCCGAGCGCCCGCCCGAGGTCGGGTGGCAGGTCCTTCACCGCCTCCCGCAGGAGGATGGCCGGGCCGGCGACGAGGGCCTCGATCGGGCCGTCCTCGCGCGCCGCCGCCGAGCGCACGGCCTGCCCCTGCTGGCGCTGGACGGCGGCCGCGAGCGCCGCCGCCAGCCCCGGCGTGAGGCCGGAGACCGCGACCACCACCCGGTCGGCCCGGAGGGCGAACTCGAGGCGGGCGGCCTCGTCGGCGCCGATCCGCTCGAGCTCCCGCTCGACGAGGGCGCGGCCGCCGGCGAGCGCGCGGGCGAAGGGGGGCCCGGGCGGGGGAGGTCCCTCAGGCGCGTCCGCCATCCCCGGCCTCGCCGTACTCGCCGAAGACGGAGGCGAGGGCCGTGCAGATCTCCCCGATCGTGACCAGGCGCTCGACGCAGTCGACGACGTGCGGGACGAGGTTCTCCCTCTCGTCGCGGGCGGCCTCGCGCAGCCGGCCCAGGGCCTTGCAGGCGCCCTCGCCGTCGCGCTCGCGCCGGAGGCGGGCGAGGCCGTCCTTGCGGCGCGCCTCGACGGCCGGGTCGATCTTGAGGACGGGCGGTCTCGCGGCGGCGCCTCCGCCGTCCTCGGCGTACTTGTTGACCCCGACGACGACCGCCCGCCCCTCCTCGAGCGCGCGCTGGAAGCGGTAGGCGCTCTCGCGGATCTCGGCCTGGATGAAGCCGCCTTCGATCGCCGCCAGCGTGCCGCCCCGGGCGTCGATGCGCTCGAGGTAGGCCTGGACCTCGCGCTCGATCCGGTCCGTCAGCGCCTCGAGCGCGTGGCTGCCGCCGAGCGGGTCGACGGTGCCGGCGACGCCGCTCTCGTTCGCGACCAGCTGCTGGGTGCGGAGCGCGAGGAGCGCCGCCTCCTCGGTCGGGAGCCCGAGCGCCTCGTCGTACCCGTTCGTGTGGAGCGACTGGCAGCCGCCGAGGGCGGCGGCGAGCGCCTGGATGCCGACGCGGACGAGGTTCAGGCGCGGGAGCGAGGCGGTCAGCGTCGAGCCGGCCGTCTGGGCGTGGAAGCGGAGGGCGAGCGAGTGCGGGTCCTTCGCCCCGAAGCGGTCGCGCACGATCCGGGCCCAGATGCGGCGCGCGGCCCGGAACTTCGCGACCTCCTCGAGCAGGTCGTTGTGGGCGTTGAAGAAGAACGACAGGTGGGGGGCGAAGCGGTCGATCTCGAGCCCGCGGGCGAGGGCCGCCTCGACGTAGGCGATCCCGTCGGCGAACGTGAAGGCCAGCTCCTGGACGGCGGTCGCGCCCGCCTCGCGGATGTGGTAGCCCGAGATCGAGATCGGGTGCCACCTGGGCAGCCGCTCGGCCCCGTAGGCGATGACGTCGGTGACGAGGCGGAGCGACGGGCGCGGCGGGAAGCGCTGCGTCCCGCGGGCGATGTACTCCTTCAGGATGTCGTTCTGGACCGTCCCGCGGAGCCTCGCCGGGTCGAGGCCGCGGCGCCTCGCGAGGGCGATGAGGAGCGAGAGCAGGACCATCGCCGTCGAGTTGATGGTCATGGAGATCGACACCTGCTCGAGCGGGATCCCGTCGAGGAGCGTCTCCATGTCGCGGAGCGAGCCGATCGGCACGCCCACGCGCCCGACCTCGCCGGCCGCCAGCGGGTCGTCCGAGTCGTAGCCGATCTGGGTCGGGAGGTCGAACGCGACCGAGAGCCCCGTCTGCCCGCGCTCGAGCAGGTAGCGGTAGCGGCGGTTGCTGTCCTCGGCCGACTGGTAGCCCGCGTACTGGCGCATCGTCCAGAGCTGGCCGCGGTAAAGGGTCGGCTGGACGCCGCGCGTGAACGGCCACTCGCCCGGGAACCCGACGCGCTCGAGGTAGTGGCGGGCGAGGTCGCCGTCCGCCGCCACGTCCGCCGCCGTGTACAGGCGCTCGAGCGGCAGCCCGCTCCCGGTCTCGAACCCGGGCTTCAGCTCGGGGTGGCGCTCGACCGCCGGCCCGAGCGTCTCCCGCTCCCAGCGCGCCTTCTCGCGCCTCAGGTCCTCGAGGTCGGCCATGGGAGGGCCCATTCTACCACACGATCTCGATCGGCCCCGAGAGCAGCGCCTCGACGCGGCCGTCCGGGCGCTCGACCCGGAGCTCGCCGCGGTCGCCGAGCCCGAGCGGGCGGGCGATCGAGCCGTCCGGAAGGCGGACCCTTCGCCCGAGGACGGCCGAGCGCTGCGCGAGCTCGGCGGCGAGCGCCCGGGCGTCGCCGCGGTAGCGGAGGGCGAGGGCCTCGAGGAAGGCGCGCAGGACCGTCCGGCGCTCGAAGCGGCGGCCCGTCTCGGCCAGGCAGGAGGTCGCGACGGCGCGCAGGTCCTCGGGGAAGGCCTCGACCGGCACGTTCAGGTCGAGTCCGACGCCGAGGACGACGGCCCCGTCGCGCTCGACGTCGGCGAGGACGCCGCCCGCCTTCCGGCGGCCGATGAGGACGTCGTTCGGCCACTTGAGGGCGCAGCGCACGGCCTGGCCGGTCGCGCGCTCGAGGGCGAGGGCGGCCGCGAGCGCCGCCGGCATCGTCAGCGGCAGGCCGCGGAGCGCCGCTTCGGGCGGGCGGAGGACGAGCGAGAGGTAGACGCCGCCCGGGGGCGACGCGAACGTCCGGCCGCGCCGCCCGCGGCCGCGCGTCTGCGCGGCGGCGACGACGAGCGTCCCCTCGGGCGCGCCCGCGCGCGCCAGCAGGGCCGCCCGGTCCTGGGTCGAGCCGATCTCCTCGTGGACCTCGACCGAGGCGTGGAGCGGCGCGCCCGCGAGGGCCGCGCGCACGGACGCCGGGTCGTAGGGGTCAGCGGCGGCGCTCAAGGAGCAGGGCGCGCGGCATCGAGATGTCGCCGACCACGACCTCGCCCGTGTAGCGCCCGGCGCCGGGTGCGGCGAAGCCGACCTTGGGCGCCCCGAAGGTCACGGTCTTGCGGGCGTGGACGGCCCGCCCGAGCGGCTCGCCCGAGTCGGCGTCGAGCCCGCTCGGGACGTCGAGGGCGAGGATCGGCGCGCGCCGCGCGTTGAGGAAGTCGATGAGCCCGAGGAACGGCTCGCGCACGGGGCCCGCGAGCCCCGTCCCGAGCAGGGCGTCGACGAAGAGCGCGACCTCGGGCACGCGCCGCGCCATGCTCTCGCGGTCGTGGCCGCGCCCGTGCTCGTAGATCCGGATCCCGAGCTTGCGCGCGATCCCGAGGTTGACGCCGGCGTCGCTCCGCGGGTCGACCTCGGCGAGCGCGGCGGCGAAGTAGCACCGCACGTCGTGGCCGCGGTTCGCGAGGTGGCGCGCGAGGACGAAGCCGTCGCCGCCGTTGTTCCCCTTGCCGCAGAAGACGAGGACGGCGCCGTCCCTCGGCGCGGCCATGGCGGCCGCGACGTCGGCGGCCGACCGGCCCGCGTTCTCCATGAGGACGAGGGTCGGGACCCCGAACTCGGCGGCCGCCCGCCGGTCGAGCTCGCGCATCTCCGCCCCCGTCCGGGCCGGGATCTCGACCGGGCCGGCGAGGCAGGAGGCGGCGGGCGTCGGCGGCGGCGTCAGGTCCGGGTCGACCTTCTCCGACATGACGCCCATCTTACCAGAGGTGGGGTCAGCGGTTCCGCTGGTAGTGCCGGCTGGCCCGCTTCAGGAACTCGCGCTCCTTGCGCGAGAGCGACCCCATGCCCGTGCGGCTGATCTTGTCGAGGACGGAGTCGAGCTCGGTCTCGAGGTCCTCGACCGCCTCGGTCTCGCGCCGGGCCGCCCGCTCCTCGACCCGGTCGAGGAAGCGCGAGAGCCGGTCCTCGTAGCGGAAGAAGAGGAGCCCGAAGAGCGCCCCCCCGAGGTGGGCGAGGCCGTCGTACCTCTTTGCGGCCAGGAACATCGCGACATCGAAGCCGAGGACGAGCGGGACGAGGAAGCGCACCTCGATCGGGATGAGGAAGAGGAAGAGGACCTGGCGGCGCGGGAAGAGGAAGGCGAAGGCGACGAGCAGCCCGTAGACGCAGCCGGTGGCCCCGGCGACGGGGAGGGCCTGGCGCCACCAGAAGCCGTGCGCGAGCCCGGCCGCGACCCCCGCCCCGACGAACAGGAAGAGGAGCTTGGCGCGCCCGTAGACGGCCTCGAGCTCGCTCCCCGCCCAGAGCAGGGTCGCGACCGCGAACAGGAAGTGCCAGACGCCCGGGTAGCCCGGGCCGTGGACGAACATGTAGGTGAAGAGCTGCCAGAGGTAGCCCTCGCCGAGGGCCCGGGCCGGGACGAGCCCCACCCACTCGAGGACGCGGCGCTCGGCGTCGGCGATCCCGTAAGCCCGTCCCAGGATGACGTGGACGACGATGACGACGAGGAAGAAGATCGCGGTCTCGACGATCGCGAGCCGCGCGACGACGGACGACATCGAGAGGAGGCGGAACGGACCGGGCTCCCGGTCGCCCGGAGGGTCGCGAAGGTATTCGCGGTCGTCCGTCACGAGGTCCCTGGCATCTTCCATCCGCCGTCCGGGAGGGTCAAGCGAGGACGCGCGCCCGGACTCGGCGTCCGGGCCGTTTCAGCGCTGGGCCGTCGGGCCGGGGCGGTGTCCGCGTTCTCAGCCTTGACATCCCCCTCGCCGCAGATATAGTTAGGTACCCCGCGCCCGCCGGGGGCGACAGGCCGGGCTTTCCGCGGCGATTCAGGCCGCGGGGTCGACCGGGAAAACCTGCGGGTAGACCGAGACTCGCCACCGAGGAGGAACCCTCCGAGATGCCCTCGTCCGAGAAGCCAGACGCCGAGTTCATCAAGGAGCTCAAGCGTCAGCTCATCGAGAAGCGCGCCCAGATCCGCGGGAACATCAACCTCGAGCTGAACGACCTGAAGGAAGGCGAAGGGCACCACCTCGCGGACATGGAGGACCTCGCTTCCGACACCCTCGACGAGTCCACCGCCTACCACATCATCGAGCTCGAGCAGGCCGAGCTGGCCCAGGTCGAGAAGGCGCTCGGCCTGATCGACGAGGGCGAGTACGGGAAGTGCGAGGAGTGCGGCGACCCGATCGGCCTCGAGCGCCTGCGGGCCCTGCCCTTCGCGACCCTCTGCATCGACTGCAAGAAGGAGCAGGAGAAGCGCGGCCGCGACTAGCGCGTCTCGCGCGTCCGGCTCGCCTCGCCGCCGGCCTTGAACGAAGCCCGAGCCGAGCCCCGCGTCCATCACCTCGGCATCGCCGTGCGGGACCTGGCGGCGGCGCGGGCGACCTACCGCGCCCTCCTCGGCTGCGAGCCCGGCCCGGTCGAGGACGTCCCGGAGGAGAAGGTCCGGGTCGTCTTCTTCCCGCTCGGCGGCCCGGGCGGGACCCGGGTCGAGCTGCTCGAGGCGACCGCCCCGGACTCGCCGATCGCCCGCGCCATCGAGAAGCGCGGTGAGGGAATCCACCACGTCGCCTTCGCGGTTCGCGACATCCGGGGTGCCCTCGAGGGGCTGCGGGCGCAGGGCGTCCCCGTCCTCGACCCGGAGCCCCGGCTGCGCGGCGAGCCCGGCCACCGCCGGCTCGTCGCCTTCGTGCACCCGAAGGGGGCGCACGGGGTGCTGGTCGAGCTGGTCCAGTACCTCGACGCCGACTAGCGCCCCCTGGCCGGGCGAGGCCGCCGCCCGCGAGGCCGCTCCCCGGGCGCGGGCGTGGCGCGGGGGCCGGCGCGGCACCCCGGTTGCTGTCGTCCCTTCCTTGAAAGCCGGGGGAAGTCCGGGGTATACTGACGGCGGCCACTGTCAGTTACTGTCAGACGGGGCCCGGGCGGCCCCCTCGATTCGGCGAGGGTGCAGGCTGGACCAGAACTTACGCGAGATCGGCGCCCGGCTGCGGGCCGAGGAGAGAGAGCTCCTCGACTACCGCGAGATCGAGGAGAACGCGCGCGACCTCGGGTTCCCCACGTCCGTCCGCACCCTCCGCTTCTACGTGGCCGAGGGGGTCCTGCCGCCCCCGGCGCGACGGCGCGGCCGGACGCCGGTCTACGACGAGGGCTGGATCCTGAACGCCCTCTGCGCCATCCACGTCATGAAGACGAGGCTCGGGCGCTCGCTCGCCGAGGTGCGGGAGGTGTTCAGAAACCTGGCCGAGGACCCGGCCGTGCTCGCCCAGAAGGTGAGCGCGGTGGCCGAGCTCGCGAACGGCGACTCGCTCCGCAAGGAGGAGAAGGAGGGGCTCGTCGACGCCTTCTTCGCCGCCCTCACCGGGCGGGAAGGCGCGGCCCGGCCGCCGAGCGCGATCTCCGTCCTCGACCTCCTCAGCCGAGGGAAGGGGGGCAAGCTCATGGACAAAGGTCAGACCGAGCCCGCCCCGGACGCGCAGGCGGCGCGGCCGGCGGAGGGGGCGGTCGCGGCGGCCGCCGCCGCGGTCCGGGCGACGACCCCGGAGACGCTCCCCGAAGGCGCCGTCCTCGTCGAGAAGGCGAAGGCGCTCGAGGAGCTGTTCATCGGGCGCTTCGACGAGGCCATGGCCCAGGTGCGGCGGGTCCCGAACCCGCTCGAGCAGCAGCTCTACCCGGCCGGCCCGCGCGACCGGATCCACCTGAAGCGAACGCGGTCGGATGAGGTCATAGACCTCATGAAGAAGCACCGCGTCTACGAGCGCGAGCTCCTGGAGGCGCTGCCGCTCGACGAGGTGTCCGAGTACCGGATCTTCACGCGGTCGCTCTTCGGGAAGAAGGACATAAGGGTCGTCGTCGCGGCGGCGTCCACGAGCCCGCTCGAGGACTTCGTCACCCGCAAGTGCTCGACGACGCCCGCCGGCCCGCGCCAGATCGAGCGGGCGCTCGAGGCGCTCGCGATGCGCGACGGGACGTTCTACTACATCGGGATCCTCTCGACGACGGGCTGGCAGCCGGGAGTGGAGGCCCACATCCCGCAGGCGCGCAACCTCCTCTGCTGCCTCGTCGAGAACCGGGGCGGCACGGACTGGCACGTCAAGCGTCACGGGGACGAGCGCTGGGCGGCCCTCTCGCGCCTCTTCGACCCCGAGAGCGACCGGGAGAAGATCGAGCGCGTGAAACGCCACCTGACCGACCACCCCGAGCTCAAGCTCCGCGGCGGCCACGTGACGATCCGGAGCATCCGCGAGGACCTGGCCGTGAGCGAGCCGATCCTGGCGGCGGCGGTGCGCGAGGTGCTCGCCCGCGACGAGGAGCTCTCGCTCCTCGAGGTCGGCGGCAAGGAGATCCTGAAGAGGCGGCGGCTGTGACCCTTCTCGACAAGCTCAGGTCGCTCTTCACGCGCGACGAGGTCCCCGACGAGGCGAAGCAGATCTTCGCCGCGGCGCGGACCACGCGCGACCTGCTCCACGGCCTCGACCACCTGGTGACGCGCAACGAGCTCGAGCTCGACGACGTCAACCGCGAGATCGCGAAGCTCGAGACGAACGAGCGCAAGGAGATCGAGGAGGTCCGCGGCGGCCGGGTGGACGGGCGCCTGAAGCAGCAGACGCTCCGCAAGATCGCGCGCTACCGGAAGCAGATGGACAACTACGAGGCGCGGACGCGGATCTTCAACCGCAACGTCGACCTGCTCCAGCACCTCATCGCCAAGATCCAGGAGATCGAGGCGATGAAGCTCCGCGGGGTGGACGAGGCCCGCATCGACCACATCCTCATGGAGCACGGCGAGGAGCTCGAGCACTACGCGGACACCATGTCGGCGGCCGAGATCGCCGACGGACGCTCGATCGTGTCGGCGCGCGAGGAGCGCGAGCTGGCGGCCCTCGAGCAGGAGATCCTGGCCGGGGCCGGCGGCGACGGCGAGACGTCCGCCCTCGAGAAGCCGGCGGCCGAGACCGGGGCGCCGGACCGGGAGGAGCGCGTGGTGGAGCGGGCCGTCCGGGCGAAGGAGACCGAGGTGAGGACGCCGCTCGCGCTCGAGGGCGGCGGGGCGGCCCCGAAGCCGGACGAGCCGCGCCGCCAGCCGATCGAGGCGGTCGTCGACGCCGCCCTCGAGGCCGAGGAGAAGGCCCTCGAGGCGGAGCGTCGGTCGGACCAGAAGCGGGAGCGCGAGCTGGAGCTCGAATAGGAGCCCTTTGGGAGACGAAACGTGCCCGAGCTCGTCGGCGACTTCTTCAGGAAGCTCTTCGGACGGGAGAAGCCGGTCACGTCGCGCGACTTGAAGGCGGCCCTCATCGGCGTCAAGCGCGACCGGCGCAAGAAGCAGCTCGAGCTGAAGAAGGTCGTGAACCGCCGCGGCGACATCCTCGAGCGGATCAAGGACGCGCGCCGCGACGGCAACCAGATCGAGGTCGACACGCTCTGGGAGGACCTGAAGCAGCTCAAGGTCGACGCCGCCTACGCCCGGCGCGAGGCCAAGATCCTCTCGCTCGAGGAGATCGGCCTCAAGCGCTACAGCCGCGGCCTCGAGCGCCTGGAGAAGTCGAAGGACGACCGGGCGATCCAGCGCCTCCTCGAGCGGGCCCGCACCTCCGGCCTGGACGACAAGCTGCGGCGCGCCGAGGTGGACGAGGACGCCTACATGGACGAGCTGAACGCGATCCTCGACGATGTCGGCCTCCAGGTCGAGGAGCTCGAGGCCGAGGACGACCCGGAGAAGGAGAAGTTCCTGGCCGAGATCGACGCCATCAACTCGGCCGAGGAGGCCGGGAAGCTCGACGAGGCGCTGGCCAAGGAGGAGAAGCTCAAGAAGAAGCTCGACGAGGAGAAGCTCGAGGCGGAAGAGGTGTGAACCCGTAGTCGGGGGTCCGCGTGAACATCGACCTGTCCGGCGACCTTCGGAAGTCCCTGAACGACGCGCTCGTCCGCGCCCGCCGCCACTACGAGGGGGGCGAGGACGAGAAGGCCGCGCAGGCCTACGAGGCGGCCTCGCGCGTCGTCCTCAAGCTCGCCGAGTACGCCCCCGACCGCGCGACCGAGGTGAAGTACAAGAAGGACGCCATCCGCTACCGCGACTGCGCCCGCCGCCTGCTCGCCGGCGAGGCCCCGGCGCCCGAGCCGGGCGACCCCGCCTCCTCCCAGAGTCAACAAATCGTTGATTCTAGGGGCTCCTCGACGTCGAGAGGCCCTCAGAATCAACAAAACGTTGATTCTAGAGCCGGGCGGACGGCGGCGGCGGGGGGGGGCGGGCGTGGGGACGGGGCGGGGGCCGTCGCCCGGCGCGCCCGGGCGGCCGGCCCGGCGGCCGACGGCGACGTCGGCGAGCTCTCCTCGGTCGTCTCCCAGCTCGTCCACGCCTCGCCGGTCACGTGGGCGGACATCGGCGGGCTCGAGGAGACGAAGCGCGAGATCAAGTACGCCCTCGGGCTCGCCATGGCGCGGCCCCCGGACGGCGTCCAGATCACGACCTGGCGGAACATGCTCTTCTACGGGCCGCCCGGGACGGGGAAGACGCTCCTCGCCGCCGCGACCTCGAACGCCCTGCGCCTCCGGGCCCAGACGACGGGCGACGAGCAGCGGGCGGTCTTCTTCAACGTCAAGGTCTCGTCGGTCATGTCGAAGTACTTCGGCGAGTCGACGAAGATCGTGAGCGAGCTCTACGGGCAGGCGCGCGACAGCTCGCCGGCGGTCGTGTTCCTGGACGAGTTCGAGGCCCTCGCGAGCCAGCGCGACAAGGACGACAGCGGGGCCGAGCGCCGCATCCTCTCGACCCTCCTGGCCGAGCTCGACGGGCTCTCGGAGAAGGGGCGGCGCGACATCTTCGTCCTCACCGTCGCGGCCACGAACCGCCCGTGGGACCTCGACCCGGCCGTGCTCTCGCGCTTCGACAAGAAGGTCCTGATCCCGCTCCCGGACCAAGAGACGCGCCGGGCGATCCTCGAGATCCAGATCGCCCGCAAGGGCTACGAGAGCGAGGTCCCGTTCGCCGAGCTGGCCGGGATGACGGAGGGCTACAGCGGGCGCGAGATCGAGCGCTTCTGCAAGGAGGTCGCGCACCGCATGATCGCCGAGATGAACCAAGATCTGCCGGCGCGCGTCGACCAGGGGCTCGAGGTCGTCCGCGGCTACCAGGTGCGGGTGCGGCCGCTCGGGCGGGCGGAGTTCGAGTCGGCGAAGGCGCGGATCCACCCGCAGACGACGCCGCAGGAGATGGCGCGCTACGTGAACTGGCGCGAGAGCCAGGTGCTGTAAGGGCGAGGCGAAAGGACACGCGATGGGTCTCTTCAAGTCGAAGGAAGAGCGCAAGATCGAGCGGGACATGGAGATCCGCCGGGGCATCAACGAGTTCAAGCGCAACCTCCGCAGCCTCGAGCGGCACGAGAAGGAGTACCTGAAGAAGGCGAAGCGGGCGAAGCAGATCGGCGCCCCCGACCAGCTCGAGTTCATCAAGCGCACCCTCAAGCAGACGGCCTCGCAGCGGCGGCTCCTCGAGCGCCAGCTCCTCGCCATCGAGACCGCCGCCCAGCGCAAGGACCAGGCCGAGATGCAGGGCCAGTTCTACCGGTCGCTGGCGGCGATCTCGCGCTCGATCGGCGAGGTCATGCGCGACGTCAACCCGGCCGAGGCCCAGAAGAACTTCGAGAAGGCCATGGCCCAGGCCGAGACGGTCGAGCAGCAGGCCCAGCTCTTCCTCGAGATGTCGTCCGAGACCATGTTCACGGAGGCGGCCGCGTCCGAGGACCTCGTCAAGGACGAGGAGATCGACCGGCTCATCGAGGCCGAGGTCGCCCACGACGAGTCGAAGCTCGTCGACAAGGAGATCGAGGCCGGCCTCGGCGAGATCGAGAAGGAGCTCGGCGAGAAGGAGCGGGGTTAGAGCCTTCATGACGACGCTCGCGCGCGACACGATGGTGGGCGACTACCGGCTCCTCGAGAAGCTCGGCTCGGGCGGCATGGGCGAGGTCTGGCTGGCCGAGCGCCGGCCGCGCCCCGACGACGGGCCGGCCGGGCCCGGCACCGGCTCGCGGGAGCCGACCTTCGGGCCCGACCGGCCGAGGTACGCGGTCAAGGTCGCGACCACCGCGGCCGGCGTGCGCGCGCTGAGGCGCCAGGGGGCGGTCCAGTCGCGCCTCGAGCACCTAGGGATCGTGCGGGTCGTCGAGGCCCGTCCAGCGGAGGACCCGCCCTTCGTGGTCTTCGAGTACGTGGAGGGCGAGAGCCTGCGGGCGCGCCTGCGCGGCGCCGGCCCGCTCGGGCCGGACGCCGCCGCCCGGGTGCTCTACCTCGTGGCGGCGGCGCTCGGCTACGCGCACAGCCGCGGGGTCGCGCACGGGGACCTGAAGCCCGAGAACATCCTCATCGACGGCTTCGGGATGCCGCGGGTCACGGACTTCGGGCTCGGGCGGACGAGCGTCGAGGCGCCCGAGGGGACGAACAGCCTCGCCACGAACGAGGTCGGGCCGGCGGCCGGGACGCTCGCCTACCTCGCGCCCGAGCGGCTCGAGGGGCGGCCGAACGACCCCGTCGCCGACCTCTACGCCCTCGGCGCCGTCACGTTCGAGGTGCTCACCGGGCGGCTCCCGCAGGGCCGCGACCTCCCGAGCGAGCACGTCGCGAACCTCGACGCCCGCTGGGACGAGGTCTTCGCCCGCTGCTACACGGCCCGGGAGCGGCGCTACCGGAGCGCGGACGAGGCGGCCGCGGCCCTCGCCGACCTCGCCGCCCACCCGCTGGCCTTCGGCGACCCGGCCGAGGTGCCGGCGTTCGAGATCGTCGGCGGCGGCGCCGGCCCCGCCGGCGCCGTGGCCACGCCGCCGAAGCCGAGGGTCCCGGCCACGCCCCCGCCCGGCGCGCGGACGCCGCCGGTCCTCGACTGGACGGCCGCCCGCCCGCGGCTCGTCGGCCTCTCCGGGCGCCTGCCGGGGCGGCCCGCCCCGGCGCCGCCGGCCCGGCGCCCGAGCGGCTTCGCCCTCGGGTGCCTGGCCGCGATCGGCGTCCTGGCGATCGTCGCCGTCTTCGCCTTCGCCCGCTCGTCGTCGCCCGAGCCCCGGCGATCGCCGCCCGAGCAGAAGCCGCCGGGGGTGGACGAACGAGGGGGCGCGGAGTGGAGCCGGCGGGTCGAGCTCGAGCGGGTCGAGGCCGACCTGAAGCACCTCTACCAGCGCGGCTACACGTGGCTCGAGGCCCGCGAGAAGCTCAGGTCCTGGGAGCGCCCGGAGCGAAACGGCATCCACTACCGCTACCGCACCGACCCGCGGTCGGAGTGGACGATCCGCGCCACCCCGCGCGACGGGGCCGGAGGCCCGCGCACGATCCGCCTCCACCCCTCGCCGCGCTTCGGCGGCCCGCCGAAGACCGTCATCGACCTCGAGGAGAGACGCGCGCCGTGACAGCCGCCGCTCGAGACCTCGCCCCGCGCATGCTCGTCGGCCCGTACGAGCTCGTCGCCCGCCTCGGCTCGGGCGGCTTCGGCGACGTCTGGAAGGCGCGGCGCGCCGGCCCCGGCGGCGGCGACGGCGCGCCGGTCGCCTTGAAGGTCGCGAGCGGCCCCGCCGCCGCGGGCGTGCTCCGTCGCGAGGGCGCGATCCAGCGCCGCCTCGACCACCCGGGGATCGTCCGGGTCCTCGACCTCGACGCCGCCCACGACCCGCCGTACGTGGTCTTCGAGCTCGTCGAGGGCGGGACGCTCCGCGACCTCATCCGCGCCCACGGGCTCACGGGGATCGGGCGGGAGCGGGCGATGGCGATCCTGCGGCAGGTCTGCGAGGCCCTCGCCCACGCCCACGCGCGGGGCGTCGCCCACGGCGACCTCAAGCCCGAGAACGTCCTCATCGAGGCCGCCTCCGGGCGCGCCCGCGTCACCGACTTCGGCCTCGGGGCCGCCGCCCCGGGCGCCGGCGAGCCCGGAGTGGCGCGCTCGGGCGCCCTCGACTCGGGTCCGGGAGTCGCCGGGACCTTCCGCTACCTCGCGCCCGAGGTGCTCGACGGGTTGCCGGCCGACGCCGAGGCGGACCTCTACGCGGTCGCGATCATCCTGTTCGAGATGGTCACGGGTCACCCGCCCCGCGGGGTCGAGGAGCCGGCGCCGCACCTCCTCGGGGCGACCGACAGGCGCTGGTTCGACGCGATCATGAGCGGCTGCTACCGGCCGCGCCCGAGGCTCGAGGCGGCGCGGGTCCTCCGGACGCTCGCGTCGGCGGGACGGCCGCTCCCCCGGGAGCGGCCCGCATCCCGGCCGTGGGCGAGGCTTCCGGGCCGACTCCTCCGCCGCCCCCTGGCGTTCGGGGCGGTGGTGCTCCTCGGCTGGGTCGCCTGCTACGCGATCGCCGCCCTCGGCAGCCCCGGGGTCGCCGGCGTGGTGGCCATCGGGCTCTTGGCGGCGACCGCGCTGGCCATCGTCTCCGGCCCGCGCGGCGAGGAAACACGCGCATCGGCGGACGGCGGGGGTGGCGTGGCCCCCGCGTCCTCGGCATCATGGACCTGACCGCGGGAGGCCGAAGGTCCCGCGGCGGAGGTGATTTTTCGCACCCGGACGGCCCGCGGCCGGCCGGGCGCTTCGAGAGGAGGCGCCGGGCGCCATGAAGATGAAGCTCGAAGCGGGCAGCAAGGTCCAGGACTACGTCCTCGTCGAGCGCCTGGGCTCGGGCGCCTTCGGCGAGGTCTGGAAGGCCGTGCACGGCGTGCTCGGACGGGTCGTGGCCATCAAGTTCGCGACATCCGACGCCGCCGCGCCGACGCTCACCCGGGCGATCGTCTCGCAGTTCGGGCTCGAGCACCGCGGGATCGTCAAGGTCCTCGACGCGAGCCTCGACCACGAGCCGCCGTTCGTGCTCTTCGAGCACGTCGAGGGCGGGACGCTCCGCGCCGTTCTCCGCGAGCGCGGACGGCTGGAGGTCGCCGACGCCGTCTCCATCTTCCGCAAGCTCTGCGACGCCCTGGCTTACAGTCATACGCGGGGGATCGTCCACGGCGACCTGAAGCCGGAGAACATCATCATCACCCCCGAGGGGGACCCGCGGGTGACCGACTTCGTCGGCGTCACCCAGGAGGAGGCCGCCGGGCTCGCGGGGGCGGCGGACGCGGGCGTCCGCGCGAGCCTCGCCACCCTCGGGGCGATCGGGACCTACCACTACCTGGCGCCCGAGCAGGAGCGCGGCGAGGGAGTGGACGGCCGGGCCGACATCTACGCCCTCGGCGTCGTCCTCTTCGAGATGCTGACCGGGTCGCTGCCCCAGGGCCGCGACCTCCCGAGCGAGGTCAACCCCTACGTCTCGTGGTGGTGGGACCACATCTTCTCGCGCTGCTACACGGGGAAGGACCGGCGCTACCGCGACATGACCGAGCTCGCCGCCGACCTCGACTGCGCGCTCACCGGCCCGGGGTACGGCGAGATGCCGAGCCAGAAGCGCCGGGCGGATTCGGGCGCCCTCCGGGCGAAGGCCGGTTGGGTCGCCCGAAGCGGCGAGGCGGAGTCGAGCCCCGGCCCGGACCGGGAGAGGGACCGGGAGCCGCTCGAGACGCGGGCCATGCGGCGCCTCGCCGAGCGCATCGCCCTCTGCCACGGGACCAAAGTCGCGGCCGACCTGCCGCGGGGCGGGATCATCTCGAAGCGGAGCCTCCCCCTCGCCCGGACCGCGGACCCGGGGTCGTCGCCCCCGCCTCGCGCCCGGCCGGCGCGGGCCGGGCTCGCGGTCGCCATCTCCTTCGCCCTCGCGGTCGGGCTCCCGGCCGTCGTCCTCGGGTCGCTCATCGAGCGCGAGCCGGCCTTCGGGGGCGGGCTCGACCTCTCGAGCCTGACGGCGCCGAGCGCCTCCACCTGCCGCTCGCGCGACGACGGGCGCCCGGCGATCGGGGCGAGGCCGTCGGCCCCGCGCTCGCGCACCGCCGTCGCCGTCCGCAACGGGGCCGCGGACAAGGAGGTGTGCGAGCTCGTCGATCTCTACGCGAACCTCCACGCGGCCCTCGCGCACCCGACCGGCCCGAACGAGCGCCGGCGGCTCGTGGAGGAGCGCCACAAGGTGCGGCAGGCGCTCGAGGCGCTCGGGTTCCGGCCGGTCGTCGTCGAGGAGCGGGGCGGCGGCTGGCGCGTCGACGCCCGGCCCGAGTGGGAGGGGCTGCGCGAGGTCCGGGGCCGGTCGAGGACCGACCGCGAGCGGGCGCACCCGGCGGAGTACTGATGACCGTCCAGGACTTCCACCTCGCGCGCTTCCGGGAGTACCAGGCGAAGGGCCTCGACGCCTACCGCCTGGGGCAGTGGAAGGACGCGCGCTTCCAGCTCCTCAAGGCGGCCGAGCACCTCTTCAAGCTCGCCCGCGAGACGGAGGCCGGGGGGCTCCGCGATCAGCGCATCAAGAACGCCCACAAGCTGAAGGAGATGGCGCAGAAGATCGACCCGGAGGCCCCGCCCCTCCGGGACCCGGCGGGCGACGGGGCGGACGGGAGCGGGCCTGGCCCCGCGGCCCCGGCGGGGAAGGGGAAGGGGAAGGGGCCGGGGCAAGGGGCGGGGCGAGCGGGCGGGGGCCGCGTCCGGGCCGGCGAGCGCGAGGGCGAGGGCGAGGGCCGCAAGTTCAGGGCGGTCGAGCGCCCGCAGGTCTGCTTCGCCGACGTGGCCGGGCTCGAGGACGTGAAGGAGCAGATCAAGCTGAAGCTCCTCTACCCCTTCCAGCACCCGGAGGCGGCGCGCCGCTACGGCATCGAGTCGGGCGGCGGCATCCTCCTCTTCGGCCCGCCCGGGACGGGGAAGACCCTGATCGCGCGCGCGGTCGCGGGCGAGATCCACGCCGCCTTCTTCACCGTCAAGCCGTCCGAGATCATGTCCAAGTGGGTCGGCGACAGCGAGGGCAACATCGCCCTGCTCTTCCGCACGGCCCGGGCGGAGGCCGTCTCCGTCATCTTCCTGGACGAGATCGAGGCCCTCCTCCCGGCGCGGCGCGAGGACAAGCAGGGCTCCGTGATGACGCGGGTCGTGCCCCAGATCCTGGCCGAGCTCGATGGGTTCGACACGGCCGGAAAGAACCCCGTGCTCTTCATCGGCGCGACGAACGAGCCCTGGAACCTCGACCCGGCGATCTTGCGCCCGGGGCGCTTCGACGAGAAGATTTACGTGGGGCTGCCGGACCTGCCGGCCAGGCGTCAGATGCTCGAGATGGACCTCGCCGGTCGGCCGACCGAGCAGGACCTCGACCTCGACGAGCTGGCGGCGCGTCTCGAGGGCATGAGCGGGGCCGACATCCGCAACCTCTGCCGGAAGGCCGCGGCCGACGCGTTCCTCGAGGCGATCGAGACGGAGCGCGACGCGCGGATCGGTCGAGATGACCTGGAGCGGGTTCTTGCGGACACCCGGCCGAGCGTTCGGCCCCAGGACCTCGCGCGATTCCGTGAATACGCCTTGCAGCAGACGTAGAATGGTGGTGACCTGCTCTTGTTGATGAAGGGGTGATCCATGGCGACGATCGACATCGCGGGCTTCGCGGCTTCGGCCGAGGCGCTCGCCCTCGCCTTCGACTCGAGCCGCCTTCCCGGGCTGCTCTCGAAGCGCCTCGACGTCCCGCCGGGGGCGGTCGCCCTCGTGCGCGACGCCGAGACCGGGGCCGAGGAAGCCCTCGGGCCCGGCGCCTCGCGGGCCGGGGCGTTCTCGGCCGTGCTCGTGAAGACGGGCGAGGTCGCCGTCCCCTTCCAGGTCGCGAGCCTGCCGACGAAGGACGGCATGACGGCCACGGCCGGCGTCGAGGCCGTCATCGACCTGCCGACGAAGCCGATCCAGGTCCGCGAGCTCGCCCAGACGCTGCTCCGCGACCGGGAGCGCCTGGACGTGGCCGACCTCCGCGCCTACCTGCTGCCGGCCGCGCGCACGGGCCTCGCCCTCTTCGTGGCCGCGCGCACGGCCGAGGACCTCTACCTCCGCGACCCGCGGCCCGAGCTCGAGGAGCGCGTGAAGCAGGAGCTCGCGCGGCCCTCGTTCGGGGCCGGGCTCCACCTCGTCGAGGTCCGGCACCCCTCGTTCTACTGCGAGGAGTACGAGCAGAAGCGGCGCAAGGACATCGAGGTCAAGCTCAAGGAGGAGGAGCTCGAGGCCCGCGAGCGGCTCGAGGCCCTGAAGCAGCGGCTCGAGAAGCAGGAGCACATCCGGCGCAAGGAGGTGGACGAGCTCGCCAAGTTCCTCGAGTTCCAGGGCGTCCTGAAGGAGGTCGAGCTCAAGAAGGAGCTCGACCGCAAGCGCAAGGAGGCCGAGCTCGGGAAGCTCGAGGAGCTCGAGCGGCGCCTCGGCAAGGACGACATAAGGACGCTCATCTTCCTCCTCGAGGACGAGCGGCTCAAGGCCGAGCTCATCCAGTCGCTGATCGAGCGCGACATGTCCGCCGACCAGATCCAGGCGAAGAAGCAGGCCGGGATGGAGCGGCGGCTCGAGGAGCGGCTCGAGGAGCTGTCGCGCCGGATGGCGACGGTCGCCAACGAGAGCGAGCGGCGCAAGGCCGAGGGCGGGATGCGCACGCGACGCGTGCTCGCCGCCTTCGGGAAGCAGGTCTTCGCCTTCGACCCCGGGACGAACGTCCGGCCCGAGGCGCCGAAGGAGGTCTACGACCTCGAGCGCGGCGCCCTCGGCTACCTGCGCTCGGTGCGGACGGGCGTGACGGGCGACGGGACGGTGCTCCTCGCCGGCGCCCAGCGCGGCGTCTACGTCTGCCGCGAGGGCGCGCCGGCCGACTGGGTGAAGGAGCTGACCTTCCCGCGCGAGCCGATCGGGCAGGGCGGCGTCAACGCCTGCGCCTACTTCGACCGCCACGTCTACGCGACGCACAGCGAGCTCGGCGTCTGGCGCTTCGACGTCGACGGCGTCGCCCGCGGGGCGCGGCTCTTCGACGACGTGACGGCGCGGAACGAGTCGACGCGCGGGGCGACCATCACGGCCGACGGCAAGCTCTGGTTCGCGTCGGGCTCCGACGTCTACCGCCACGACCTCCTCCGGCCGTCGAGCGAGCTCGTCCTCTACCGGGGCACCGAGGACTCGATCACGGCCCTCGTCGTGTCGCGGAACGAGGTCTTCGCCGGGACGAAGGGCGGGCGGATCCTCCGCTGGTCGCACAGCGACCCGGGCTCGCCGCGCGAGTTCAACGTCCGCAAGACCGAGCCGATCTTCATGCTCCGGGTCGCGGAGGTCCGGGGCGAGCCGCACCTCCTCGTCGGGGCCAAGGAGCACGGGCTCACGGCCGTGAACCTGACCGACGGGCGGGCCGCGGACTACCGCGCCCGCGACCAGATCCGCTGGGTGGACGGGGCGTCGGACTTCGTCTACGGCGTCTCGCGGGGCGGCTACGCGATCCACATCTGGCAGGCGGAGAAGCTCGATGCGGAGGTCCTGACGCTGCGGGTGGCCGACCGCGTGCAGGACGTGTGGGTGCTGAAGGAGAGGATGACGGCGACGTCGGAAGCCGTGGTGTGATGGTGTGATCGACAAGCTCTACAAGCTCGCCTGGATCCCGGTCCTGCTGATCATCGTCGTGATCGCCTGGCCGTTCGTGGCCCCGCGGCTCGGGATCGGCGAGCAGCGCGAGGCCCGCCGCGACCTCGACCCCTTCCGCGAGCACCTCGCGAACGAGGCGGCCAGGGAGGCGGCCTCGAAGCTGCCCCGCTTGGACGACGTCCACCGGCTCGTCCTCCCGCCCGTCGAGGGCGACGCGACCCGCTGGCTCCAGGAGATCCTCGCCGAGGCGATCGAGGACGACGGCTTCTACGACGTCGTCGACCTCGGCGACCTGCGCGAGAAGCGGAAGGAGAAGCTCAAGGACAAGGACCCGCTGGCGCGCGAGGACTGGCTCCTGCTCGCGCGCGAGCTCAAGGCCGATGCGGTGCTTTTCGCCAGGGCGGAGGCGTTCTCCGAGGGGCGCAGGGGCGTCGGGGCGAAGTGCGCCCTCGACCTCGCCCTCGCCCGGGCGAGCGACGGCGCGCCCTTGCCCGAGGGCAAGGCCTCCGTGCGCCGGGAGATCGGGAGCCGGGCGAGCCTCGACTACTTCACGCCGTTCATGCAGTCCTCGTCCGTCGTTCTCCGGCTCCTCGCCTGGCTGCTGCTCGCGGCGGGCCTGCCGTTTGCGCTCTACCCGGCGGTGAAGGGGGTCGCGGGCCTCGAGTCGAACAAGGCCGCCGCCTTCCTCGTCCTCGGCATGACGGCCCTGGACCTGCTCGCCGGCGTCGCCCTCATGGGCTTCGCCCCCGGGGGGTTCGGGATCGTCCTGCTCGCGGTCGGCGGGCTCGTCGTCCTCGTCTACAACCTCGCGATGGGAAACCGGCTGGCCGACCTGAGATAAGATGTAGGAGACAGCGAGGTCGCGGGTTCCCGGGGAGGTTTCGCCATGATCCACCCGAAGACGCTCAAGCCCGGCGACCGCGTGAGCGAGTACGTCCTCGAGGCGCTCGTCGGCCGGGGCGGCTTCGGCGACGTCTGGCGCGCGCGGCACCGCGTCTGGCACGACCGCGTCGTCGCCATCAAGATCCCGCGCGATCCGGACCTCGTCCGCCTCCTCCGGAGCGAGGGCGCGATCCAGCACGCCCTCGACGGCCCCGGGATCGTGCGGGCGATCGGGCTCGACGCCGACCACGACCCGCCCTACCTGGTCATGGAGTTCGTCGAGGGCGAGAGCTTGCGCGCGCGGCTCGAGCGCGAGCGTCGCCTCGAGCCGCCTGCGGCGCGGCGGATCGGGCGGGCGATCCTCGAGGTCCTGGCCTCGGCCCACGAGCGCGGGTTCGTCCACCGCGACCTGAAGCCCGAGAACGTCCTCCTCGAGCGGGGGACGGGGGCGGTGAAGCTCACGGACTTCGGCCTCGGGAAGGCCGTCGAGGGTGCGGCCGCGCGGCTCGTGCTCTCGGGCGAGCTCGGGACGGAGGCGACCGAGGGCGGCGTCGCCGAGGCGATCTCGGGGACGCTCGCCTACATGGCCCCCGAGCAGAAGGAGCCGGGGCGGGCGATCGACGCCCGGGCCGACGTCTACGCCTTCGGGATCCTCCTCTTCGAGATGCTGACGGGCGCGCGGCCCGAGGGCGGCGAGGTGCCGTCCGACCTCGTCGCCGGGCTCGGCCCGCGCGTCGACGACCTCTTCAAGCGCTGCTACTGCCGCTACGAGAAGCGGTTCGAGGACGCGGGCGCGGCCCTCGCCGCCCTCTCGGAGCTCGAGCGGGCCGCGGGCGGCGGCCGCGACGTGGACGCGCCGCCTCCGGTCGCCCGGCTCCAGCGGCGGTCCGACGGCTGGACGACGACCTTCCCGCTCCGCTCGCCGCTCACGCGGATCGGCGCGGCGCCGGGCTGCGAGATCCGGCTCCTCGACCCGGGCGTCGCGCCCGAGCACGCCGCGATCTTCCACCACCAGGGCGCCTGGTGGATCCGGGACCTCGGCAGCGCCAGCAAGACGATGCTCCGCGTCGAGGTCCCCGTCGGCGAGGCGGGCGGCGGCGGCGCGGGCTCGGGAGTCCGGGTGGTCCACGAGCGGGTCGGCCGGGCCCCGCTCAAGCTCGGCGAGGGCGTGACCGTCCTCGTCGGCGACGTCGAGCTCGTCTTCCGCGACGGCTCGCCGGCGCCGCGCCTCGAGGCGCGGCGGCTCCCGCGCGAGCGGCCGGCGCCCTCGGGCCCCTCGAGCCTCGCCCAGGCGACGGCGATCCTCGGGGCGGCGACGCTCGGGCTCCTCACCGCGACGGGACGGCTGCCGGACTCGCCGGCGGCCCTCCTCGCCGCCGTCGTCGCCCTGCTCGGCCTGCTCAAGGTCTTCGTCCCGCGCCGCCCGCAGCCCATGCCGGCGGCGGGCGCGGGCGGGGCAGGCGGCGGCGCGGGCGGCGCCGGCGCCGGGCGCGACCCGCGCTTCGCCGGCTTCCTCCTGCGCACGGCCGCGCTCGGGCTCGACCTCATGCTGCTCGCGGCCGTCCTCGACCGGCCGTGGAGCCCGCTCGCCTACTTCGCCTACGATGCCCTCGCCACGTGGATCTTCGGCGCGACCGCCGGCAAGTGGCTGCTCGGCCTCGTCGTCGTGAGCGAGGACGGCCGGCCCGTGACCTTGAAGCAGTCGATCGGCCGCAGCCTCTCGAAGGTGCTGTCGGCGCTGCCCTGGGGGATCGGCTTCCTGCTCGCCGCCATGAACGCGCGCAAGCAGGCGCTGCACGACTTCGTCGCCGAGACGGCCGTCATGAGGCGCGTCCCGCGCGACGATTAGCGCGACGTCGGTCGGTCGGCCCCGGTCAGGTCGTAGAGGTAGGCCGAGGCGCCCGGCGCCCGGCGCTCGTCCAGCCGGGTCCCGAGCCGGTCGAGGTCGCCGAGGTAGATCTTCCGATCGTCGGTCCGGCCGAAGAGGAACCAGACGCGCTTGTGCCCCACGAGGGCGCGAAGGTCGCGCCCCCGCTGCCGGTCGTCCGGAAAGTCCGCGCCCCGGACCGGGACGATCGCCGGATCGAGGCCGGCCTCGTCCCGGTAGAAGCGGAACGGCACGACCGAGCGATGGTGGACGTAGAGCGTGTCCCCCATCCGCCAGCTCCGCGCGACGTGCTCGAGCACGGGCTCGATCTCCTCGCGCGTGTCGCGGACGAAGGCGTCGCGGATCCCCTTGCCGATCGGCACGACCGCGATCGTCACGGCGGCGACGACGGCCAGGACCCGGCGCCAGCGGAGCGGGCTCGCCCCGAGGCCCTCGATCCCCCGGGCGACGAGGAGGAGGTAGGCGGGCGCCGTGAACAGCACCAGGCGGTTGTAGAACGGGTAGAGGCGCGCGGCCGAGGCGGCGAGGACGAGGACGATCGGGGCGACGAGGAAGAGGAGGAGGTCCCACCTCCGGGAGCGGACGAAGCCCGAGGCCCCGAGGCCGAGGAGGATCGCCACGATCGGCTTCGTGTCGAGGGCCGTGACCTCGCGCGGGGCGCGGTAGAGGACGCGGGCGAGCCAGGCGACGGCGGGCCACGCCGAGCGCGGCGGGAACGCCCTCAGGTTCTCCCAGAACGTCGCGAGCTCCGGATCGGCGCCGAGGTGCCGGAGGAAGAGGGCGTACTGGAGGGCGAAGCTCGCGAGCCAGGCGGCGGCCGCGACCGCGACGAGAGCTAGGAACCGGGGGCGGCGCGCGAGCCAGGCGCGGGCGAGGAGCGTCGCGCCGGCGCCGCCTAGGACGAAGGCCGCCGGGTAGGAGAACCAGACCGCGGTCGCGCCGGCGAGCCCGAGGGCGAGGAGCCGGCGGGTCGACTCGGGGCGCTCGTCGGCCCGGAGGGCGACGAGGAGGATGACGAGGCCGAGCGCGACGTCGAGCGAGTACGGCTTCAGCTCCGATGCGAAGTAGACGAGCGGCTGGGCGACGGCGAAGAGGCCCACGGCGAGGAGCCCGGGGCCCGGGCCGACGAAGCGGCGGGCGACGGCGACGAAGAGCGGCAACGAGGCGAGACCCGCGAGCAGCGGGACGAGTCGCAGGGCGTACTCGCTGCCCCCGAGGAGCTCGACGGCCGCTTCGGTGAGCCAGAGGAACCCGAGGGGCGCGCCCTGGTGGTGGTCGAGGGGACGGACGAGCCCGCCGAAGGAGCGCGAGAGGATGTTGTCGGCGAGGTAGGCCTCGTCGAGCCAGAGGTTGCGGCACCGGAGGTAGGCCTCGAGGCGGAGGACCGCGCCGACGACGACGAGCGCGAGGGCGGCCCGGTGGGCGCCGGGCGGCCAGGGGGAATCGCCTCCATCCGGTCCTTCGGGCTCGCCTTGCACCGGGGCCGACCCCTCCAGGGACCCGTCAAGCTATCACGCGGGGCGGCGGATGTCGAGCCCCCGCGCTCGCGGCCACGGTCGCTGGACGTCCTTGCGCCGCGCGGATGTGGCGCTACAATTGGGGGCGTCCCGCGCAAGAGCTCTCGGAGGCCGCTCCCCATGTGGCTCTACCTCGCCCTCTTCATCCCCTTCGCGCTCTTCACGATGTTCGCCCAGTGGTTCGTCAAGCACCGGATCAAGAAGATGATGGAGATGGAGGCGGCGGCGGGGCTCACGGGGGCGCAGGTCGCCCAGAAGATCCTCGAGATCAACGGGATCACGGACGTGAAGGTCGAGGAGACGGACGGCTTCCTCTCGGACCACTATAGCCCGAAGGAGCTGACGCTCCGCCTCTCGCCCGACATCTTCAGCGGCACGCACGTCTCGGCGCTCGGGGTCGCCGCCCACGAGGTCGGGCACGCCATCCAGCACCAGAAGGCCTGGGCGCCGCTCCAGCTCCGCCAGACGCTCGTGCCGGCGGCCATGTTCGGGACGAACGCCGGCATGTTCCTCCTGATGCTGTCGGTCTTCCTCGCCGGCGCCGGGCAGATCTCGACCGTGTTCGCCCAGATCGGCCTCATCCTCTACGCGATCGCCGTCTTCTTCGCCCTCGTCACGCTCCCGGTCGAGTTCGACGCCTCGTCGCGCGCCAAGGCGCAGCTCGCGCAGCTCGGGCTCGTCCAGCCCCAGGAGGCGACGGCCGTGGCCAAGGTGCTGAACGCGGCGGCCCTCACCTACGTGGCGGCGGCGGCGGCGGCCGTGGGGCAGCTCATCTACTGGTTCCTGCGCACGCGTCATTGACCGCGGGGTGAGACCCCAGGGCGCCCATGGCTGACCACGTCCTCGCGATCGACGCCGGGACGACCGGCGTCACCGTCCTCCTCTTCGACCAGGGCGGCCGGGTCGTCCGCCAGAAGGACCACGACTTCCCGCAGCACTACCCGAAGCCCGGCTGGGTCGAGCACGACGCGGACGAGATCTGGGAAGTGACGCGGGGCCTCCTGGCCGAGGTCGTGGGCGCGGCGCCGGGCGGGGCCGGCTCGATCGCGGCCATCGGGATCACGAACCAGCGCGAGACGACGGTCATCTGGGACCGGCGGACGGGCGCGCCCATCGCCAACGCGATCGTCTGGCAGTGCCGGCGCACGGCCCCCATGTGCCGCGACTTGAAGGGCGCCGGGCTCGAGCCCCTCTTCCGCCGCAAGACGGGGCTCGTCCTCGACGCCTACTTCTCCGGGACGAAGGTCCGCTGGCTCCTCGACGAGGTCGAGGGCGCGCGGGCGCGCGCCGAGGCGGGCGACCTCGCGTTCGGGACGATCGACACCTGGATCGCCTGGAAGCTCACGGGCGGGCGCGTCCACGCGACCGACCCGACCAACGCCTCGCGGACGCTGCTCTACGACATCGACGCCCGCCGCTTCGATCCCGAGCTGTGCGCGACGCTCGGCGTGCCGGAGTCGCTCCTGCCCTCGGTCGTCGGCTCGGCCGAGGTCTACGGCGAGAGCGACCCCGCGCTCACGGGCGGGCGGGCGATCCCGCTCGCCGGGATCGCCGGCGACCAGCAGGCGGCCCTCTTCGGCCAGGGCTGCGTCCGCCCGGGCATGTCCAAGAACACGTACGGGACGGGCTGCTTCGCCCTCGTCAACACGGGGGCGACGCGGCCGGTGCCGGCGAGCGGGCTCGTGACGACGATCGCCTGCGACGAGCGGGGGCGCCCCGTCTTCGCCCTCGAGGGGTCGGTGTTCATAGCCGGCGCCGTCCTCCAGTGGCTGCGGGACGGGCTCGGGCTGATCGCGAGCGCGGCCGAGAGCGAGCCGCTCGCCCGCACGGTCGAGGACACGGGCGGCGTCTACCTGGTGCCGGCGTTCGTCGGTCTCGGCGCGCCGTACTGGGACATGGAGGCGCGGGGCGCGGTCCTCGGCATCACGCGCGGGACGACGCGCGCCCACCTGGCCCGGGCGGCGCTCGAGGGGATCGCCTACCAGGTGCGCGAGCTCGTCGACTGCTTCGAGAAGGACGCGCGCCGCGAGGTCGCCGAGCTCCGCGTGGACGGCGGGGCGGTCGCGAACGACTTCCTCATGCAGTTCCAGGCCGACATCCTCGGGAAGCCGCTCCTGCGCCCGAGGAACATCGAGTCCACGGCCCTCGGCGCCGCCTACCTGGGCGGGCTCGCGACCGGCTTCTGGCGCGACTTCTCGGAGATCGAGGGCCTGCGCGAGGTCGATCGCCGGTTCGAGCCGGCGATGCCCGACGCGCGCCGGGAGCAGCTCTACGCCGGCTGGAAGGCGGCCGTCGGCCGCGTGCTCACCGCCCGGTCATGAGGCGCGTGGCCGTCGCTCTGGCCCTGACGCTCGCGCTCGCCCTGGCGGGGCCGGCCTTCGCCGGCGGCGACGTCGGCGAGGTCGCCCCCGCCATCCAGCTCAAGAAGCTCGGCGGCGGCGACGTCTCCCTCGCCGACCACGCCGGCAAGGCCGTCGTCCTCTGCTTCTTCGCCACGTGGTCGAAGGCGAGCGTCGAGCAGCTGAGGGAGCTCGTCCCCCTCCACCGCCAGGGGATCGCCGTCCTCGGGATCTGCCTCGACGTCGGCGGCGACGAGGCCGTCGCCCGCACCGTCGAGCGCGAGGGCATCCCGATGCCCATCGCCCTCGGCGGGGGCGATGCCGACCTCGCCCGGGCCTACGCCCTCGAGAAGCTCCCGACCGTCGTCGTCGTCTCGAAGGACGGCCGGATCGCCGCCCGCTTCGACGGCTTCAAGGACCCGGCGGCCGTGAAGGCGGAGATCGACCGCCTGGCCGCGCCGGCGGGTCGATAGCCCGTCAGGTCAGATCTCCTCCGGCGGCTCGTGGGCGATGACGACGATGACGTCGCCCGGCGCGAGCGCGTAGTCGTCCGGCGGGTTCGTGTGGACCTCGAGGCCGCGGCGGACCGAGATCGGGATCGCCCCCTTGGCGCGGAGCGGCCGGAAGAGGTCGCCGAAGCTCGGGGCCCTGGCGATCACGGCCTCGGTCGCCTCGACCTCGTAGAAGTCGTTCCCCTCGGTCGTGAGCAGGAGCTCCTTCACGATCTGCCCGACGCCGCGGTGGACGGCCCCGGCCGCCATGAGCCGCGGCGCGAGGGCCCCGCTCTCGATGACCTCGAGGCGCGGCAGCTTGCGCCTGAGGACCTGGGTGGTCTCGAGCTCGAGGACCTCGGCGACGAGGCGCCCCTCCGGGTTGATCGAGTCGGCGATCAGGGCGGCGAGCGTCGTCCGGGCGTCGATGGTCTCGTCGGGCGTGTCCGGGGTCCGGCGCTCGGCGATGATGACGACCGCGCCCGCCTTGTCGGCGCCGGCCTCGCGGAGGACGGCCTCCCGGGTGAAGTCGCCGCGCTTCAGGAGCACCCCGGGCGGCGGCAGGCGCTCGGAGAAGGCGGCGATCACGACGATGTCCGTCTTGCGGCTCGCCCGGGAGTCGAGGCGCTCGATCTCCCGGACGATCATGTCCGTCGCCGGGGTCAGGCCGCAGATGAGCAGGTGACCGCGGAGGTTCTGCATCTGGAGCGTCCCTTCCTTGAGCCGGTTCACCTTGTCCATGAGGGCCGAGGTGACGATCGCCGTCGGCAGCGCGATCACGCAGATCCCGGCCATCATGGTGATGCTCGCGAGCACCCGCCCGGTCGCCGTGACGGGATAGGTGTCGCCGTAGCCGACGGTCGTCATCGTCACGATCGCCCACCAGAAGGTGTCGCCGAGGCTCTGGAAGTGCGGGTTCTCGTGCTCGACCAGGAACATGCCGGTGCCGGCGACGATGAGGACGACGATCACGAAGGCGAAGACGACGAGCAGCTCGTAGGCGTGCTCGCGGAAGACGCCGATGACGCTCGACAGGCTCGAGCGGTAGCTGACGAGGTGGAGGAGGCGGATGAGCCGGAAGAGGCGGGCGACGCGGAAGACGCGGAGCGAGGGGAGGAGGGCGAGGAGGTCGATGATGTGGATCGGCTCGAAGACGAAGCGGACCTTCGCCCCGACCGCGCCCGCGACGCCCGCGAGCGCGCGCCCCCCGTACGATCCCGTCCCCCGCCGGATCGACCGGCGGATGTCGTCGAGGAAGTCGCTCGCGACGTAGAACCGGAGCAGGTACTCGACCGCGAAGACGCCGACGACGGCCCACTCGAGGGGCTCGAGGATCGGGTGGTTCCGCTCGGGGGTGCTGAGGATGTAGAGGAAGACGCCGACGGAGATGACGATGAGCGCGCCGACGACGAAGTCGACGATCTTCTTCCTCGGGCTCGACTCGTCCTCGAGCAGGTCCCAGAGGATCTGCTTGTGACGCGGCCGCCGACGGGTCGTGGGCATGTTCGTGTCCGGGACTCGTGGACGGCGGCCGCGCGCTTCGCCGCCCCCGCTACTTCCTCAGGAGCTTGATGCTCTCGATGATCTCGCGCTCGCTCCCGAGGTTGCCGTCGATCTCGGCGCTGTAGATCGTGTAGGCGACCATGTTCCGCGCGCTGTGCGGGTCGATGATGGCGACGACGCCGAACTCGACGTCGGTGCCGCCGACGTTGGCCGTCCCGAGGCACTCGTAGCCCTTGCCGCCGCCGTCGAAGTTGCGCTCCTCGAAGGCCTGGACCTCCTTCACGTCGAGGCCGGCGAGCGCATCGAGCGCCTTGCAGACGGCGTCCTGCGACGTGAGCGAGTCGTCCTTCCAGTTGACGATGATGAACACGAACGTCCCGTCGGCGCTCTCGGCCATGAACTTCTCGGGGGTGTTCTCCTTCTCCTTGAAGCCCTTCGGGAGCATGAACGACAGGCCGAAGTCCTCGTCCTGCCACTCCTGCATGTGGTCGTCGGCCGCCGTGCCGGCGCCGAGAGCGAGGATCAGGAGCGCGGCCAGGGCCGTGCCGAAAGCCTTGCGAGCGAGCATGGTCTCATCCCTCCACCCACCGTCGCGCCCGGGGCCGCGAAGCGGGCCCCGTGACGAACGCGACACCGTGAAAAGGTCCCACTACTACGCGCCGGCCACGCGCCCGTCAAGCGGAAACGGAGGGGGCGCGCCCCGCGCGCGCGGCCCTTTACGGGGCGCCGCGCGGGCCTTAGACTGTCGCCCCGTGGCGCTCTTCCTGCGCGAGGCCGACGTCGAGGCGCTGCTCGCGGTCCCGGAGGCGATGGCCGCCGTCCTCGAGGCCATGCGCGACCTCGCGCTGGGGCGGGCGGCGAACGAGCCGCGCCGGCGCGTGCGGGCGCCCGGGTTCACGCTCCACCTCATGGGCGCGACCTGGGCGGCGCGTGGATACGGGGGCTACAAGGCGTACCGGACGACGGCCTCCGGCACGCACTTCCGCGTCCACCTCTTCCGCGTGCCCTCGGGCGAGGCCCTGGCGACGATCGAGGCCGACCGGCTCGGCCAGGTGCGGACCGGCGCGGCGAGCGGGGTCGCGACCCGGCTCCTCGCCCGCGACGACGCCCGGACGCTGGCCGTGATCGGCGCCGGCTGGCAGGCGCGCTCCCAGGTCGCGGCGGTCGCGGCGGCGCGCCCGCTCGTCGAGGTCCGCGTCTTCGCGCGGCGCGCCGAGGGGCGGGAGGCGTTCGCGCGCGAGGTCGCGCCCCTCCTCGACGGCGTGCGCGTGCTCCCGGCCGACTCGGCCGAGGCGGCGGTGCGCGGGGCGGACGTCGTCGTGACGGCGACGACCGCGCGCGAGCCCGTCCTCCGCGGCGAGTGGCTCGAGCCGGGGGTCCACGTCAACGCGATCGGCGCGAACGACCTCGCGCGGCGCGAGCTCGACGAGGAGGCGGTGCGGCGCGCGGCCCGGATCGTCGTCGACAGCCGCGACCAGGCGGCGGTCGAGTCGGGCGACCTGGTCCACGCGCGCGAGCGCGGCCTGCTCGCCTGGGACCGCGTCCAGGAGCTGGCGCCGCTCTGCGCCGGGCTGCTCCGGGGGCGGACGGAGCGCGACGAGATCACCCTCTTCCGGTCTCACGGGATCGCCCTCTGGGATATCGCGGCCGCCGCCATCGTCTACGAGAAGGCCCGGGCCGCGGGTTTCGGGGTGGAAGCGCTCGCCTGACCCGGGCTCCTAGGGCCGTCGTCATAAGGTCTTCGCCTCAAAGGCGCGGGCGCCCCGCCCGCGACGCTCGCGCCTTGGAACGCTCCTCGGCCCGGGCTACCTTAACCGCATGTGCGTCGGCAACTTAGGATAACGCCGACCGACCGGGGCTCGCCGCGAGCCTTGAGGCCGCGGGCCCGGGCCAGATCGTCCATCGGAGGAGAGAGAGACATGAGACACCCCCGTGTCCGTCGACTGAAGAGGGTCGTGGGTGCCTTCGGGCTGCTCGGGATCGTCGCCCTGCTCGCTTCCGGCCTGCTGCCGGCGTCGGCCGACGACGTCGACAAGCGGCCGGTGATCGAGACGACGGACCTGATCATCGACAAGATCGTCATCCACGATACGCCGCAGGCCGGCGGCTTCCTCATGTGCTTCGAGGCGAAGGTCGGGACGAAGTCGGCGCTCTACCACGAGGAAGGCCAGGAGTTCGACGGCGACTACCCGATCCCGATCGAGACCGGCATCCGCATCCCGGACGTGAAGGAAGGCGACCAGTGCGAGTTCAAGATGCTCCTCGACGACGATCCCGAGGAGGTCTGCGCCGACGCCGACAACAAGAGCCGCAACCGCTTCCGGATCACGGAGAAGGGCGAGAAGGTCTTCAACTTCGGCGACGAGTCGGACGAGAACTGGCACCCGCCGGTCGCCGGGAACCAGGACGTCGAGTGGAGCTACACGATCTACTGGCACCTCGAGGAGGTCCGCAAGGACGTCCCCTAGCGCGGGCGGACGGGGCGGGCGGCGGGGAGTCGCCGCCGCCCGCGCGGCCGAAGAGCGCATGAATCTCTCCGATTCACACGCTCTTCGCCGGTCTTCGTCTTCGGGGGGCTCCGCCCCCCGAACCCCCGGCAGCCGAGCGCGCGGCAAGGAAGGGGCTTGGGCTTCCGCGCGCTCGGCTCAGAGCGTGTGAATCTCTCCGATTCACACGCTCTTCGCCGGTCTTCGTCTTCGGGGGGCTCCGCCCCCCGAACCCCCCCGCAGCCGAGCGCGCGGCAAGGATTTGGCTTCGGCTTCCGCGCGCTCGGCTCAGTCCTTCCCTTCCTCGACCCCCGCGGCCTCGAGGTCGCCGACCGCGGCCAGCACGAGCTTCTCCGGCTGGAGGTGGGTGCGGGCCGCCTGGTTCACGCGCTCGAGCGGGATCTCGCGGATCCGGCCGGGCAGGGCGTCCACGGCCTCGTGGCCGAGCCCGAGCGCCTCGTAGGAGGCGAGGAGCGAGGCCTGGGCGAGGCTCGTCTCCTGGCCGAGCAGGAAGCGGGTCAGGAAGTCGTCCCTCGCCTTCGCCAGGTCATCCTCGGTGAGCCCCTTCGAGACGAGGTCCGTGAGGGCGGCCTCGAGCCCGGCGCGCGCCTTCTTGTAGTTCGGGGCCGAGACGCCCATCTCGAACGTGAAGGGGTGGCCTTTCAGCCCGCCGCGCTGGTAGACCCACATGCGGTAGGCGATCCCCTCCTCGTAGACGTAGCGGAAGAAGAGCTGGGTCCCGAGGTGGCGGACGGCCAGCTGGAGCGGGAAGTAGTCCGCGTGCCGGGCCGGGATCCCCGCGTGGGCGAGGCGGAAGGCGACCTGCTCGCGGGGGCGCGGGTTCAGCGCCGGAAAGGTCCGGGCGAGCGCCGCCGGGGCCGCTTCGGCCGCCTGTCCGGGCTCCTTGCGGCGGCCGAGGCCGCGACGATCGATCGAGTCGAGCGCCCGGGTCGGGTCGACGGCGCCGACGATCGCGATGTGACGCTTCGCCGCGAGGACGGCGCGGCGGCCGAACGCGAGGACGCCCTCGCGCGTCGCCGCCCTGACGCTCTCGACCGTCCCCCGGAGCGGCCGCGCGTACGGGTGTCCGGGAGGGTAGAGCGCGGCGTAGCTCGCCTCGGCGGCGAGGTCGAAGCTCGAGTCGTCGAGCGCCTGGATGGCGGCGACCTGCTCGGTGCGGGCCTTCTCCACCTCCTCCGGGTCGACGCGCGGGCGCAGGATCACGTCGGCCAGGAGGTCGAGGCCGGCCTCGAACGTGTCCTCGGTCGCGACGAGCGTGACATCCGTGCCGTCGCGGTCGACGCTCGCGGCCAGCCGCACGCCCAGGCGGTCCATCTCGCGGGCGAAGGCCTCGCGGTCGCGCTCGCCGGCGCCGCGGAGGGCGAGGCGCTCCCAGAGCGCCGCCTCGCCGGGCGCGAGCTCGTGGGCGATGCCGCCCTCGTGCCGGACGACGACGGCCACGACCGGGCTCGAGCGGGCCTCGCGGGCGAGCAGGAGCCCGCCCGACTCCGTGCGCCGGACCTCCTGGCGGGGCTTCGGGCCGGCGGCGGCCCCCGGCGCCGCGGCGGCGGCGGGGGCGTTCGCGTCGACGCGGCTCACGGCCTCGCCCAGGCCCTCGGGGCGGCGCGCGTCCTTCGGGACGACCGCCGAGATCGTCGCCTGGCGGGAGGCGAGGTGGCGGCGGGCGGCCGCCCGGACGTCGGCCGCGCTCACGGCCCGGATCTTCTCGAGGTAGTCGGCGCCGAGGTTCGGGTCGCCGACGACCGCGAACCAGCCCAGGCGCTGGGCCTGGTCGATGTAGCGCTCGCCGCCGTAGATCCAGGCCTTCTCGATCTGGTTCCTGGCCCGGGCGAGCTCGTCCGCGGGGACGTCCTCGGCCTTCAAACGTGCGATCTCGTCGGCGGCGGCCGCCAGGGCCTCCGCCTCCTTCCCCGGCTCGACCTGGACGAAGACGCCGAGGAGGTTCGGGTCCTTGCAGTCGTCGAACCAGGCCGAGGCCTCGAGGGCGAGGCGCTTCCTCGCCCTGACCTCGCGCTCGAGGCGCGAGCTCTCGCCGCCGCCGAGGATCGTGGCGAGGACGCTCAAGGCGGGGGCGTCCTTCGCGAGCGCGCCCGGCGCCTTGAAGCCGACGAAGACGTAGCTCTTCTCGCTCTCGCGCCCCTCGACGACGACCCTCGTCGCCTCCTGGGGCGGCTCGGCGGCGCCGACCTCGAAGCTCTCGCGGCCGCGCGGGCGGGAGCCGAAGGCGGCCGCGACCTTGCGGGCGGCGTCGTCGTGGCGGATCGCCCCGACGACGACGACGACCATGTGGTTCGGGACGTAGCGCTCCTCGTAGAAGCTCTTGAGGCGCGGGAGGTCGGCCGACTCGAGGACGTCGCGGCGACCGATCGTCGTCCGGCCGTAGGGGTGGGTCTTGAAGGCCGCGCCCATGAGGTTGTACCAGGCCCAGCCGCGCGGGCTGTCGGCGTAGCTCATCTTGAACTCGGAGAGGACGACCTCGCGCTCCTTCTGGACCTTCGGGTCGGTGACCTCGAGGTCGAGGACGGCGTCGGCGAAGCGGCCGAGGGCGGCGTCGAAGCTCGCGGACGGGACCGTGAAGTTGTAGCAGGTGAGGTCGGACGTCGTGTAGCCCGAGAGCTCGCCCAGGGCCATGAAGGCCTTGCGGCACTCGAGCTCCTTCTGGGCCTTGGAGCCGCCGCGGAAGATGAGGTGCTCGTAATAGTGCGAGAGGCCCGAGAGCTCGGGCGGCTCGGTCCGGTTGCCGCCGTCGACGTAGAGGTTCAGGGCGACGAGGTCGCGGTCGAAGGCCTCCTTCGTGATCACGCGGAGGCCGTTCTCGAGGCGGGTCGCCCGCACGCCCTCGGGGAGGGCGGGCTCGGCGGCCGGGGCGGCGGCGGCCTGGGCGATGGCGATCACGAGCGTCGCGAGCGCGGGGCCGGGGACGGGCCGCACGTCACTTGGCCCACACGTGGTCGCAGAGCCAGGAGTCGCCCTCCTTCCGCAGCCGGGTGAGCCACTTGCCGCCCTTCAGGCGGACCTCGACGGTGCCCGTGTCGAGGGCGGAGGTCGGCTCGAGGGGAACGAACGACTCGACCGGGGGCGGGCCCTTCTCCTCGAGCTTCTTGACCGTCCGGTCAAACGCGTCCCGGGTGATGCCGGCCTGGGCGACCTTCGTGTGGCAGCGAAGGAAGGCGTCGTAGTCCTTCGCCTTCAAGGCCGCGAGCATGGCCTCGTAGCTCCTCTCGGGCGTCGAGAGGTCGCGGCCGCCGGCCGCGGGCGGCGCGGCCGCGCCGGCGCCCCCGGGCGTCCCGCCCGCGGGGGGCGGGGGGGCGGGGGGGGGAGGGGCGGCGGCGCCGTACTTCGACCTCGCGACGAGGCGCGTCTCGCCCGTCCCGCTGAGCTTCAGCTTGATCGCTTCGCCGGACTTGGGGTCGGCGCCCGACTGCTCGCCCTGGATCTCCATCGGGCCCGCGAGCTCGGCGCTGAAGAGGCGGCCGTTCGCGAGCGAGCAGACGATCTCGCCCTCGAGGAGGGCGTCGATCTTGACCCAGCCCTCCTGGGTCGTCCGGAGCGTGATGTCGACCGCCAGGCGGGCGGCGGGCTCGCCCGCGACCTCCGTCACCCCGGTCAGCTTGCACTTCACCGTGCCGCGGTCCTCGGGCTTGAGGTCGAAGAGCGACGCCACCGCCTTCTCGTCGACGGCCCAGCGGTCGCCGACCTTGACCGCCCGGTCGGGGAAGAGGTTGACGATCCGCAGCTCCTTCTCGACCGAGCGGCGCAGCTCCTCGTCCTCGATCGCCGGCTCGACCGTGGCCTTCCCGCCCGTCGCGGCGGTGACGACGTACGTCTTGCCGGTCGTGGCCTTGGGGCCGCCCTCCTCCTGGCCCGGCGCATCGGGGTTCGCGAGGTCGCGGATCGTCCGCTTCGCGTCCGCCTTGTCGTACGAGATGCGGAGCTTGCGGATCGCGCCGTCGCCGGCCTCGAGGACCTCGCCCCGGGCGACCTCCTCCTCGCGCGACTCGATCCTCTGCTTCAGCTCCTGGCGCTGCGCGCCGCGCTCCAGGGTCGTGACGAGGTCGATCTTCTGCTCGCTCGTCGACTCCTCCGTGTAGGTGACGCCGGGCTCGACGATCACCTTGACCCGGTACTCCTGCGCGGCCGCCGACGCCGCGCCGAGGACGAGGACGGTTGCCGCCAGGGTGACCCGGGAGAGCGCGCTCGACATGGGGTTCTTCCTCCCAAGAGCGGGTGGCCGGCGTGCCAGCCGCCCGCGAGCCCGCCATGATACGTCGCTCTCCCGGGCTGTCAAACGCGTCACTCGCGCAGCTCGTCCCGCTCCTTCGCCGCCGGGGCGACGTCCAGGTATGCGAGCTTCAGGAGGTTGAAGTACCGCCGGGTCCCGTCCTCGAGCCGCAGGCTCAGGTACGCCACGCCCGGCGCCACCTCGTAGATCGCCACGTGCTTCACGCCGCGGACGGTCTCCTCCTCGCTCCGCCCTTCCGTGACCTCGAACAGCGCCCTCACCGTGTACGGCCCGCCGATCTCGCGCCCGAACTCCTCGATCGTCCCGGCGGTCATGGCGCCCCTCCCCGCCACCTTCGGGGGCCGACCCTCGGCCTCCTCCGACCACAGCCCCGGCGCCAGGAACCCTCCCCCGAGCCCGAACCCGATCGCCAGCGCCCCGATCAAGCCCCATCTCACCATGGACCCACCCTCCTCTCTCCTTCTCCCCAAGCCCACGTTACTTACGCCGCCCGCCCCCCGCCAAGCCGCCCGCCGCTTCCCGCGCCCCTCAGCGGACTTGCGACCTTGACGCCGCCCCGCCCCCCGCATAGCATGTGGCTTTCCCACCCGGGGGCGTAGCTCAACAGGACAGAGCAGCGGATTTCTAATCCGCCGGTTGCGCGTTCGAGTCGCGCCGCCCCTATACACTTACGGCGATGATCGCGGGCGGCTTGGGGCGAGGCTTGGGGTAGGCGCGCAGGAGTGACCCTCGGCACGGCACGCGACAGTCGGCTTCGGACCCGCGTGGGGCTTGCATCTGCGGCTGTCAGGCGCGGAAATCGGCGGGGCGGGGGAGAGGGCCCGCCCCGGGGAGGGGTTCAAGCCGTCTCGCGGTGGAGTCGAGGCGCGCCGCCCGTCGTGTCGATCAGGGCCTTCGCGGCGGCAATGAACGGGGCGGGGTCGGGGGCGTGGCGCGCCTGCTCGAGCAGCGCTTGCGCCGCCTGGAAGGGGTCGGGCGTTGCCGGGGACTGCCGGGCCGCCGTCGAAGCCGTCGCGGTCGTGGGCGTCACCGCTGGCCCCGTCAGGGCGATCCTCGCGACCGCCTGCTTGCCGTCGAGAACCGTCAAGCGCGTGTAGACGTTTGCCGTCAACTTCGGGTCGCAGTGCCGCAGTATCCGTTGCGCCTGGACGAGACTGGCCCCGCTCCGCTCCAACAGGCGCGCGGTCGTGACCCTCAGCGCGTGGAAATCGAGGCGGCCGTCCGGCGTCTCCCGGGCGATACCCGCGCGGGTCAGGTCCTTGTAGAACGTCTGAACCCGCGGCATGCCCTGCGGGAACACCAGCGCTGCCGGCGGCCTGTCGCCAACCGCGGCCTTCAGGGCGTCAACCAGGTCCGGCGCGAGAGGGACAAAGGACTCCTTGCCGTTCTTGCTGATGGCCGCGCGGACCCGCACCGTTCCGCCGCCAAGATCCAGGTCCCCGCATGCCAGCTTCTTCATTTCGCCGCGCCGTAGGCCCGTGAGCGCTCCGAAGTGGTAGATCAGCGCCCGCCTCGGGGCCACCGTCATCAGGCGTCCAAGCTCCTCGCGTTCGAGCGCGCGCCGCCGCAGGGCCGGCCCCCGTTCCTTCGCCTTCATGACCGCCGCGACCGGGTTGCAGCCCCACTTCTGTTCGGCCACGACCCAGCGAAAGAACGCGTTCAACATGCATCGGTCCCGGTTCAGGGTCCGCGGCGTGCGGCCACGCTCGGCGAGGGCCGACAGGGACGCGCGAATGCGCTCGGGGGTTGCGTCCGATAGGGTGCGCGCGCCTTCGAGGTGCCGCTGGATCGCGGCAACGGTCAACTTCCTGTGCCGCTCGCTCCGGCCGCGCCGGGCCATCTCCTTGCCGTAGTCGAGGATCAGGTCCGCAAGGCTCAGGTCCCGCGACTCGTGGTACGTCTCGATCCCCGCGGCCTTCAATTCGAGGGCCCGCTGCAGCTCGCCCATCTTGACCAGGGCCACCGCGCGATCGTGCGTCTCCAGGCTGCGGCGAGCGCGACGGCCCCCGGGTTCGGAGTACTCGACATACCACGTGAGTGACTCGCGAGGCTTGCCGTCCTTCCCGGTGTACGTGGGCTTGAAGAGGTGCATGGTCACTCTCCCCTCACGGGCTCCGGCCCAATCGCCGTGCGCCACGGGGGTCGACTGTATGACGGTGCCACTTGTCGGTTCAAGGAATCGGTCGCGAATGCCTGTAGGGAGGGGCTTGGCGCGCTGCCTTCGGGAACCCCCGCCCTACCCTCAACCCGCTCACGAGTCCGGTCCTCAGCCGCGAACCCTTGCCCGGTCTGCGTCCGCGCCGGAGCCATAGCCGTTGCGACATGGGCCGAGCTACCGGCGGCAGGCCCGCGTCCGAGCACGCGTAAGCCCCGCCGCCGCAAGCGCCCGGACCGCTCGTGCGCGTCGGCGCTGGAAGGGCAGGGCCTCGCGCGTGCCCGCGCGAGGCCCCGCCTGCCCCCCGGGGGTAGGGGGGGCAACCCCTCCGCGGGGGCCCCATGGGGTAACGAGAAGTAGGGTGGTGCAGACCTGTTGGCACGCTCTGCTGCACATGAGCCGTTGTCAGGGTCTTTCTTGGGAGGGGGTCCAAGACTCATAGGAAAACCCGCACACAAGCCGGAGAGCCGCGCCGTTGCTGCATACTCGTGTGTGTGCGCCCCCCATCGCACACGCCCGCACACCGCACACGCCTACCAGCTCTGCTCGGCCAGCTCTGTGGGCGAGACGAGGATGGCGCCGGCCCTCGCGTCCTCGGACCGATCGCTGATCCGGTAGGAGCGTCGCGCGTTCCGGGCGCGTCGTTGTCCCGGTGCCGGCTGCGGGGTCGCGTCCACGAGGTAGCCCTTCGCCACGAGCTTGACGATGCGCCTCCGGGCTGGGTCGTCGTTCTCGTGGGTCGCCTTCGCCGCGTCGGTCACCGCGAACGGCTCGGGCAGTGTCCCGCCCTTCCTTGCCTCGACGAGCACCGCATAGAAGTCGCGTTCGAGGTCGGAGAGGGCGCCGGCCGCCGCGCCGACGATCGCGGGCAAGACGCGCCACGCGACGGCGTAGTCCTCGACCGTCGCCTCGATCGTCACCGGACCAGTGGGGGGGTCGGCCGCGAACGACGGTAGAGCCCGGAGTAGTGCGACCGCCCGGATGAGCGAAACGACCTGCGGGAAGAGGCGGCGAAAGGTAGACGGTGGCGAGGACAGGTTGACGGCGAGCTTCTCGGCGTAGGGCACGGTCACGTAGATTGGCCTGCGGTGACGATCCGGCGTCAGGGCGGCGCGCGCCATGATCGTGTGGGCCGCCTTCCACTTCTCCGTGATGCTCGTCTTCTGCGAGCCGTGCGAGTCAGCGCCGCTCATGGCGGCGCGAGCGAGGTAGCTCGTAACTACGCGTTTCGTCTGGTCGGCGCTGTCGTTCGGCGCGAGCTGGATCATGCGCGAGAGGTCTTCGTCGCACACGTCCCGGTTCGTCGTCGTCTCGATCAAGGCGACGGGGCCGCGGACCTTGGCCTCGTAGACCGTAGGCGGTCCCCCGGCTGGATCTTTCACCGTCACCATGCGGCTCGCTTCGCCGCGCTCGGCGAGGTCACGGAAGTAGTGCGACCCGACGTCCTCTTCATGCTTCGCGAGCTTCCTGCGCTCCGTCTGGTAGAGCACGCGATGGGCGAATGCGTCCGGACCGACGTACACCCACGCGTGCTCGCTGAGGCCCGACGTCTCCTTCTTCTCGGACGCGGGCAGGAGCCCGACGACGAGGGTCGCCAGGAAGGACTTGCCAACCGAGGCTCCCCCGCGGACGAGCACGTTGATCGGCCGCTCGTCGAGGCGCGATACGGTGGCCAGAGCGAGAGCAAGGAAATTGCGCTCCTCGCCAACGAGGCCCAAGCGCCGGGCGTCCGACAACAACTCCTCGACGACGGCGCCGACGGGTTGACCGAGAAGCCGCTTCGCGTCCTCGAAAGCGCCGAACGGGATCGACTCCTCGGGCGTCTTGCTCTCTACTACGGGCGCGACGCCTCGCGGGATCACGTTCACGAGGGCGAGTAGGTCATCCGCGATTCCGGCTTCGAGGGCGTCGTCGCCCCTGGCGGCCATCTGGGCGAACCGGGCGCGACTCGCGGCGCTCGGCAGGTCGGGCCGATCACGGTGCCGCAGTGCCCCGCCGATGAAGAACGAGAGGTCGGTCCGTCCGGACTTCGCGGGCGGTTCCCATGTGTACCGTCGGCCGTCTCGCGACCATTCGCGGGCAGGCGCGGATTGTTGCTCGGACTCCTCGGGGACGGCAAAGTCCTCGGCCTGTTCAAGCATGTTGGCTACGGCTTCAAGGCCCCCATCTGCTGCCGCGACGTTCCAGTCCTTCGGGCGTTCCTCGCTCACTTGCTCGCTCCCTGTCGCCTTCGCTGAGGCTGGCACCACCCGACGCGCAGCCCGGGGACCTTCAGTAGCTCGAGGCCGACGCGACGCATGGCCTTCTCGCCGGGCTCGTCGGCCTGGGCCGCGAGCACAACCCGCTCGGGACCGCCAACCCCGAGCCCTCGAAGGGCCATGATCTCTCGCGCAAGGGCGGCGCCCGCTCGTCCCGATTCGGGACCCGTGCCGCCCGTGGCGGTCGAAGTAGACTGAAGGCCCACGACAGCGGGGTACAAGACACGGAGCGTCACGTAGTCGCCCCAGCCCTCGCACACGCGAAGCGTCCCGCTGTCCGAGGCGAGAAGGGCCGCCGCCGGGTTTCCGAACCACGGCGGCCGGTTGCCCGTCCCGCCCGGCAACCTCAAGAACTTTGCGCCATGGAAATGAGCGGGCGGGGCACCGGGTCCGATGTGCCTGAGTCCGAGGTCCGAGACGAGCACTGGCGCCTCGGGGTCGTCCGGCAGGACGAAGAGCGGCAGCACCAGGCGATAGCCCTCAGCGGCGCGTCGTCGTAGCCATGGATGCGTCTCGTCGCCGGCGTCGAGAGCGCCGGCCTCGCCGTCTGCGAAGAGGCGCGCAATGAGATCGTCACGCCCGCAAAGCCGCCGAGCGAGGTACGCGCAGGCCGGGTGGTCCGCCTGAGCACGGACGCCCCGCCTCGCGACTCGCGCCCACGCCTGCTGTGCAAGACAGGACACGTCCTCCGCCCCCATCTTGTCTTTCGCCTTGGGCGTCGGCTTCACGCGGCGTGTGGCCGCGGTGATGGCGACTCGACCCGCGCGGAGGTCGCAGATGACGTCCCCTACGCTGACCCCTCGAAGCGCCGCGGCGAGATCGAGAGCGTCGCCCCCGCGCGAGCAACCGAAGCACTTCCACCGTTCTCCGTCCGCAAAGACGTGGAAGGACCCGGTGCGCTCGGCGTGAAGGGGGCACAGGTACAGGTCGCCCCGACCGGGCCCCGTCTCGGCCTCGACGACCGCCCTGATGTCGAGGCCCCTCTTGAGTAGGTCGAGATCGTGGTCTTGCCCGCTTGAGCGCGGGTTGATAGAATGGCTCTTCAAAGGTTCCCCCGAAGGTCACTTCCCAGCGTTTTGCCAGATCCATGCGCTACCCGCGAGCCACCGCGGGAGGGCGCTGCTTTCAGCAACGAGACGCGCCCTCAAGCCACCGGCCAAGAGAGCTGGACGAGATCATCAGGGATCTCGCGATCTTAGTGGCTTCCAGGCTGCCGAGGGCTATGTGTCGGTAGAGGCTCTTCCGTGACTCGACGGGAATGCCCCAACGGCGCAGGAAATCGAGCACGGCATCCGTCGAGCGCCATGGCGTCAGGTACAGGTCGCCCTCAACTTCCACTGGAATCTTTGGGTGACGACGGTCACCGGTACGAACAGTCATTCACGGTCCTCCGCGGGTTGGTTGCGCTCGGCTACAAGGGCCGCCGTTGCGTCATTACGAGACTTATCTTGACGGCATCCCGCGGGCCCGTCACGGGTGGCAAACGCCAGCGGATGCGAATAGTTTGCAGCCGGGAATCCTTTATCGGAGAGGTTTTGCTGGCGGGGTGGGTGTGAAGAGGGGGCGGACTGCTTAGACGACTTCGACGTCCGTGGGAATGATACGGACGCGGAGGCTGACGATCTCTACGAAGCCATCGGCTGCGGGCACTCGGCCGGGCAGGAGCTTGCGATCGAGATCCGCGCGAAGTAGCCGGATCTGCGTCTTCGTGAGCGTCACTCGGCCGCCCCTCGGGCCGTCGCGCTGGACGCGGGCCTGGCGGGCTCTTAGCAGATGCTTGAAGGGGCCAGGACTCATGCCGGCCCAGACCGGGATGCCGTCACGTAGCACCGTGCGGGTCGCGCCGTCGAGTGTCCACTTCGAGGCTGGCACGGTCCCGACTCCTGAATCGAGGATCGCGTCGAGAATCGTCAGCAGCCGGCGGGCCATCTTCTCGACTCGAAGCCATGGGTCCGCCACGCCCGTCGCGAAGCGCGCGGCGTCGCGCAGGGCACCGATCAGCCCCTGGCAAGGAAGTACCGTCGTCTCGTACTTCACTCGATTCCAACCGGTCACCGCGGCGTCCGCAGCCTGCTCGTAGCTTAAGGGCGGGCACCGGCCGTTCTTTCGCGCGCTTGCTTGAGCGTGCCACTTCACCCTGTCAGATAGCGGCTTCGACCTGAGCTGCTCAAACGTGGGACCTGGATCGGGATAGTTCGGCGGCGGAACGCCACGCGTTACCGCGTCGCAGAGGGTGACCGCGAAAACCGCCATGGTCTGACGGTTCGACCACAGCCGCTTGTGCGCGCCTTCGGCGGCGTTCCCTATCCGTTCCTGCGAGAAAGCGAGCAACTGCTTTCTGTCCGCGGCGGTGAAGATACTGCTAACCATAGCCACGCATTCTACGCGAATAGGCGGGAATCGTGCCCACTACGGGACTCTTGTGGGACACGTAGTCCATTGAAGTCGCAAAACTTGCGCCGACACGCGCGCTCGCGTCCACTGGCGCGCAAAGGTCGCGCGTGAGCCTGTGAGCATGAGATTGCGCGCTGGCCTATTGCGGAGGACTCACGGATGCAGCGTCGAAACAAGGTCGTCGATGCAGCTCGGTCCATCGTCGAGGCGTTCGACAAGGGGAAAGGCCTCGCCGCTGCCGTCGAGGGCGCGAGGAGGGCGCTCGACGAACGGGACCGGTTCCGGGTCGAGTCGTACGGGAGTGCAAGAACGGCGGGCGCGACGAGCTTGCCGGGCTCAGACAGATCCGGCGCACCCGCCCAAAAAAGTAGGGTAGCCCCGTTTCGCGGTACCGACACTTCGGTGTACGATTCGATGAGGGAGGTGAGGCGACGAGGATGCGCAAGGAAGACTGGTTGCTCTTGATGCTGAAGTGCGCGGGGCCGCACGGACTGTCGCCCGTGCAGCTTCAGAAGGCGCTCTTCATGATAGGACGCGAAGCCCCGCAAGCGACCGGCCAAGACTATTACGCCTTCCAGCCGCACAACTACGGTCCCTTCGACGCAAACGCGTACCGAGACGCGGAGGCGCTGGCCCGCCAAGGGCTGGTTGTCATAACGCCCGAACCGGGTCAGTCGTGGGCTACCTACAGCGTCAGTCCAGAGGGCGGGCGGCGCGCCGAGACCGCCAGCAAGGAGTTGTCGGCGGAAGTGCTCAAGTACGCACAGGACGTAGCGAGTTGGATTCGAGAGATGTCGTTCGCGCAGCTCGTCCGGGCCATCTATGCCAGGTACCCGGAGTATCGCGCTAACAGCGTCTTCCGGGGCTGACAGTGACCCTCATCGTCGGAATGAAGTGCTCGGATGGCGCGGTCGTCGGCGCCGACGGGGCCGCCACGAGCGGCATGGGCATCATTCAACCTGGCAGCAAGAAGCTTCGTGTGTTCGACGACCGGCTCCTAATAGGCGTGGCCGGACATGTTGGCGTGGGCCAGCGGATCATCGGCGAGGTACACGCGGCGTTCAGTCTCAGCGGCAGCAGCAACAAGATCCTCGAAAGAAAGCCCCATGAGGCCATGAAGGGCCTCAGCGACGCGATTCGTCGTCCGATTTCGGACGAGCATCAGTACGCTGCCAGCGTGCCACAACAATTCGCGCCAGATCAGTTCGCGTATGGGACGAACACGGTCATTGCCCTGCCCCTGTCGAAGACTAGTGCCGCGCCGTCGCTGTTCGCATTTGACAATCACGGCATGTCCTTCGAGCTGACTGAAGCTGCTCCGACCGTGAGCATAGGCACCGGTCAGCCGATCGCCGAACCATTTCTTGCCTTCCTTCGTCATGCCTTGTTGGGCAATGCTGCGCCGTCGGTCGTTCAAGGAGTCTTCTTGGTCCTCTGGACCATAGATCAAGCGATCAGGACGCAAGTGTTCGGGCTGTCGCAACCGGTCCAGATCGTTGCCATCGAGCGCAGGAAGAACGGCAGGGACGGAAAGTGGCGGACAAGAGAGCTTTCTGACGCCGACTTTCTTGAACATCGGCAGTTCATATCGACTTTGGAAGCAAGTCTGCGCGACGACTTCCTCGCCGGAGGCAGAATCGAACCAGCAGCAACTACTCCAGAGCCGCCACCCCCTCCAACGCCGCCACCCACAGCATCCCCGGCCGCGGCACCCGTAACAAACGCGCCGGAGGCGGCCGCGTAGGACAAGGACCCTCAGAGGCCCTACCTGGCTTCCCGGCCCGAGGGGCATGTTGCGTACGGTGCGGGCCTCGTGTGTGCGCTTGTGTGCGGACCGCCCGCGCGACACGGGAACGCAGACACAGCGGGCGTTTCCGGTTCGTGTGCGCTCGCCGCTGAGAGGGTGTAGCCCCACTCCCCGCTTCTGCTGTGAGTGTCAGCGCGGCTCTTTCCTGAGAACGGGGCCCGGTTCCAAGGCAGGACCGACCGTGACTGGCGCACCTGCATCCTCGTGAGTCGCCTCCTTTCTCTCGTGATCTACTCGTGGTAGACTCGCGCCAGCGCTAAGTCGGTTTCGCCGGGAGGTGGTCATGCCCCCATCCGTCGATTCCCCATCGGGCGCCGGTCCCCGATTCACGCCGGGCGCATCTATCGGCTCCTTTCAGCTTGTTTCGCAACTCGGGGAAGGCGGGTTCGGCCACGTTTGGAAAGCCCGCGACGCGAGAAGCGGGCGCTTTGTCGCGATCAAGGTCGCGCACGACCCCGCGGCCGGCGCGAAGCTGCAGCGGGAAGCGGAGATCCAATCGCGCCTAACACACCCGGGCGTCCTCAAGGTTCTTGAGGCTCACGCTGCGGCCGTTCCGCCGCACATCGTCCTTGAGTATGCAGACGGCGGAAGCCTCCGTAGGAAGCTCTCCTCTGGCCCTCTCTCGCCTGTGAACGCTGTCTATCTACTCCGGCAGATAGCCGCTGCCTTGCGGTTCGCGCACGGTCATGGAGTTCTGCACCTCGACGTTAAGCCGGAGAACGTGCTCGTTCGCTCAAACGGCACGGTCTGCCTCGGGGACTTCGGTTGTGCGCGCCTGGATGACGCCGCGCTTCGGCTCTCGCGGGACCTCGCCACACGCGAGGGCGCGCCTGGGACGTTCGGCTACATAGCCCCGGAGCGCCTCCGTGCCGGAGCCGCACCCGAGGCGAGCGCCGATCTGTACGCATTCGGCGTCCTCACGTTCGAGGCCCTGACGGGTCGCCTGCCCGCAGGTCTGGAGCGGCCGGGCGACATCGCTTCCGGGGTACCTCCGGCGTTGGACCACCTCTTCGAGCAGTGCTACGTCTCCGATCCGCACAAGCGCGCGCAGTCCATTCGGGAGATTGAGCCCCTGCTGGAAGAGGCGAAACACTCGATTGAGTCCTCTCCGACCGATGGTCAGGCCCCTCCCGAGAGCCCGACGATGATTGACCCGTCGGCGCGGAAACCCCAAACAAGCCGCCTGCGTCCCGTCGTGCTCGCTCTATCGGGATTGGCGATCGCAACCGGACTTCTGGTGATACTTGCGCTTCTGTGGAAGAAAGACGGGGGCAGTGCGAAGCCGGATCTCCTCGGAGAAGCTTCGCAACATGCGGCAGCAGGGGACTTCGAGAGTGCCCGACGAAAGCTCTACGAGCATCGCACCGCGAGTCCCGAAGACGAGAAGCGCGTCTCTGGGCGCCTTCGAGTTCTCGCCCAGGTTGAGAGTGAGACTGCCGAAGCGCAGCGGCATTTCTCCGGTGGAAGATACGAGAGAGCAGCCACGATCGCTCAGGCCGCACGCGCGCTGATCGATACGCCCGCTCTTCGCAGGATCGAAGGCGAAGCGAGGTATTGGGCGTTGCTGTCCGAGGGGGACGCGCGTCTTGAGGAGCGGCGTTTCCAGGAAGCGGCGGTCACCCTGGAACGCGCGGCGGTTGCCTGGGATCGCTTGGAAGTACCCTTCGCAGAGAAGTACGAGGCGAAGGCCGCGCTCGTTGCCCGAACACAACGCTGTACGCAGGGCATGGCGAACGAGGCCGCACCCCACCTCGCCCGACTCGAAGAGCATCTCGCCGCGGAGAGATTCGACGAGGCTGGTCGGAGCGCAGAAGCGGCCCATGCTGCCGACCCGCGGACGGACCTGAAAGCGCTACTCGCCAGAATCGAAGCGCAGCGCACCGCTACGAGGGAGGCTGACGCGGAGACCCGGAGGCTGATCGACCACGCGGCGAGTCTCAGGCACGAAGGGCGATACGAGGACGCGATAGCGTTTCTCGATCGCGAGTCAAGGCTTACCGGCCAACCGGAAGCAGCGGCTATCCGGCGTCAGTGCCAGCGAGAGGTTCTCCTGCTTCAGGCAGCTCGGGCAGTAGATGCCGGGCGCCTGGAAGAGGCTCGCTCGCTGCTCGCAAGAGCAGAAGTGAAGGGCGATCCACGCGTGGCGACCCTGCTCGCGAAGGTTGAAGCGATTGCCGCCGATCGCCGGGCCGCCGGAGAGCGGGAAGCGGCAGAAGCGGCCGAGCGGCGCGAGGCAGCGCGACGTTGCCCGCAATGCAGTGGCTCGGGCAAGGTCACTGGCCCCTGCACTCATTGCATCGGAGCACGAGAAGTCCAGTGTGGTACCTGTTCCGGCGCTGGCGCTCGGACCTGTACCCGTTGTGGCGGTAAGGGTGGGGCCGTCGTGAACTGCGGGCAATGTCAGGCGACGGGCAAGCTCGGATGCTCAGCGTGCGCAGGCCTTGGCGCGACTGCCTGTCGAACCTGCGCGGGTTCAGGACAGGTGACCCAGTGGAGAATGCAGTGGGACCATCAGCTACGCAGGTTCGTGAACGTCCCCATCACGGTCGGATGCGGGGCTTGCGGCAGTCAGGGCTCTTTCACTTGCAAGCCCTGCGCCGGAAACGGTCGGCTTCTTTGCCCGAAGTGCGGTGGAGATGGAGCCTACGCCGTCGCTTGCTCCAAGTGCAGCGGTCGCGGTGGCGACCGTTGCGCTGCGTGCGCTGGCAAGGGGCGTCGTCGCTGCAAGGAGTGTACTGACGGCACCATGCTCGTGAGCTGCGGTGCGTGCAGGGGAAGCGGCGTCAGGCCGGGTGCCCATTGATGGGGAAGGCCAAGAGACCGGCCTTTCCCGCCGAAGCCGCACGCGCGGCGCGGGCTTGCCAGGCTTGGGGTGGGGCTTGGGGCGACGCGTGGCGTTTCGAGGGATTTCATGGGGTCTCGGGAGCAGTGAAGGGCAGGCTATCGCGAGAGGGCGGTTGAGGGCGAGATGTAGCATTTGTGCGCGTTGCATGGCTTCTCGGACCATGCGCTGCCCGGCTTCCGAGACAGTTTTCTAATCCGCCGGTTGCGCGTTCGAGTCGCGCCGCCCCTACCACTCGCGCGTCATGTACTCGACCGCACCGACCCGGTCCCCGCGCGACCTCCACGTGCGGTGGCACCCGTGAAGCCCACGAGCTGGAAGGTCCAGCCGACCGCGAACATGCCCGCGGCGGCCGGCAGGCCGACCACCGTCGCCGCGACGGGGATCGAGGCGGCGATGAGCGGGATGCCGACGGTGTGGCAGGCGCGGTTGACCGGATTCCGGTGGTCGTCCTCGTCCGCCTGCATGAGCTTCGACCACGAGGCGTCGAGCTCGGCGATCGAGCGGGTCGCGGTGGCCGCGTAGCCCCGCTCGCTGAACTCGCGCTCCGCCGCGCGCACGAGCTCGGCGCGCGTTCGCGGCGCCCCGCTCCTGCGTCGGAATCCGCATCTCCTCGCCGGGCACCCCGGTGGCCATGCCCCCTGGGTCATCCCGGGACATGAAACTGACGTCAAGTTCATTTTCACTGCACGAGGCTCCGACCCCTCTCGGCTACACCCCGGAGGGAACGAGTGACGAGAGGAGGGTCCCGTTCATGGTCAGCGTTCGCATCTTCATCCTCACCGTCCTGGTCACGGTCCTCGCCGGACCGACCGCCGCGCACGCCCAGGGGGCGCCCTGGTGGGCGTTCTTCTTGCCGCGCGACAACTCGGCCCTCGTGCGACACGACATCCCGGCCGCGATGACGGCCGGCCAGGAGGTGGACGTCTCGATCGAGTTCCGCAACACCGGCCGCGACGCCTGGCGCGCGGCGAACTACAGGCTCGGGACGGTCGGTGACGCGGCCGGGCACGCGACGCTCTTCATGGGCGCGAACGCCGACCCGATCCGCGTCGACCTGCCCGCGGGGACGGCCGTCGGGTGGCGGCGGACCCACGTCTTCCGCTTCCGCCTGCGGGCGCCGGCGACGCCCGGCGTCTACGTGCCCCAGTTCCGCATGGTGCACGAGGGGGTCCGCTGGTTCGGCGGCACGGCGCGCCGCGTGGTGCGCGTCACCCCGAGCGCGCAGCCGCAGCCGCCTCCGAACCCGTCCAACCTGCCGCCGATACGGATCGTGGGCAATCGCTTCGAGCCGCCCCTCTTCGGCATGATCGCGTGCTGCAACGGCCCCGGGCCGAACGACATCGCGAAGGGCTGGCCGCTCGCGGCGCCGGAGTGGGTGGACGCCTTCGCGAGCGCGGGCGCCAACTTCACGCACGTGCGCACGGGGCCCTTCTCGGACCAGGCCTACGGGTGGTCGCTGCTCTACCGTCTGCGCGACAACGTGATGTACGCCAACTCGAAGGGCCTCTACGTCGAGGTCGACCTGGTCGACATCTGGGCGATCGCTCGGATCAACGCGGCCCTCTACGGCGACTCCTGCACCCTCCTGGGGGGCCCCCCGCCGTTCATTTACCGGCAGTGGGTGCGCGAGGTCGTCCGCCTCACCGGCGACCTCGCCGTCCTCTACAACATCGGCAACGAGGGGTTCAAGTGCAACGGGGCCTCCGAGGCCTGGGAGGACGGGATCTACGCGGCCGCCAAGCAGGCGCTCCGGGACTTCGGATACCCGGACCGGCCGGTCGGGTCGACCTTCATCCTCAACCGGATCGGGCGCAAGACCTACGACTACGTCGCGCAGCACGGCTTCGGGCTCCAGGTGCCCCTGTCGGTGCCCACCATCCTCAACGAGACCGACAACCAGTTCCACAGCCCGCCGGAGTGGTTCGACCTCGTCGACCGGTCGAGGGCCAACGGGACCTACGTGGCGATCTGGCGCGGGCCCCTCGACGACCCCGAATGGAACCAGATCCTCGCGCACTACGGAGGGAGCCCCTACGTGGTCGCGCCGACCAAGCCGTCCGCCGGCATCCTGCGGTACCCACGCAACTACGCCCCGGGCCCCGACAACGACCCCACGCTCGTCAACGAGGTGGCCGCCGCCGTGGAGAGGGCGATCCAGGCGGCGCCGTGGCTCTACACGCCGGACGGGAATCACCTGGCGACCAACGACGATCGCTTCCGCGTCACCCACTTCTCGCTCGTGCAGCACTTCCTCCAGCCGCGCATGGTGGAGGTGGGCGACCCCGCGCAGCCTTGGTTCAATCGGGTCCACCTCGACGTCTCGCGCAATCCGGACCCCTGCCCGGCGAGCGAAGGCGTCTTCGAGAGCTACCACCTCATCGACTTCGCCACGGGCGAGATCTTCAGGGGCGGGAACATCCGCAACGCCTTCCGGGGGACGACGCAGCACAGCGGCGGACCCAACGACGGGTGCCCGTAGTATCCGTGAGGCTCGAAGAAGCGCTTGGCTTCGTTTCCTCGGAGGGCTCCGCCCCCCGAACCCCCCGGAGCCGGGCGCGCGGCAAGGAGCTGAACCGGGGCTTCCGCGCGCTCGGCTCAAACTCGGCGCCCTTTGCCATCCGCGATCGCGCTACGAGGAGCCGGTCGCTGCCGGCGTCGCGCCGCCTCGGGGTGCAGCGCGCGCCCGGCACCCGCGCCCGGCACGGGGCGTGCGGAAACGTCGGCCATGGCCACGGGAGTCGTCGGCGGCGGCCGGGTGGTGTGGCTCGCGGTCGCGGATGCGCGCGGGCACCTCATGCGCGCCCACCTCGTGCGCGGCCTGCTGGCGCGCGAGGGGATCGAGGTCGACGTCCTGACGACGAGCGCCGAGGGGGTCGGGTTCCTCTCGGCCCTCGGGACGCCGGCGCGGCTCCTGTCGCGGCACCACGGCGTCTGCTTCGACGAGCGGCAGAACGTCGCCCGCGGGCCGACGGAGCGGCGCGTGCTGCGCTACCTGGCGTCGCCGGGGCGCTTCTGGCGCGACCTGGCGACGGTCGAGGCGCTCGCGAGGGGCGCCGACCTCGTCGTCAACGACCTCCACCCGGTGCTCCTGCTGCGGCCGCTCCTGCGGGGATGGAGGCGCGGGCGAGGGCTGCGCGTCGTCCACCTCTACGGCGAGAACCTCTGGGGCGCGATCGAGCGCCACTTCGACGGGCGGGCGCCGGACCTCGTCGCCCGCGGCTTCGCCGCCGCCCTGCGCGCCCTGCGCGGGCGGGCCTTCGCCCGGATCGAGCACGCGCTCGACGTGCCGGCCGAGCGCGCGCCGGTGATGGCCGGCGCGCGCACGTACCGGCTGCCGCCGATCGTGGCCGGGCCCGCGCGCCCGCGCGCGGCCGTGCGGGCGGCCCTCGGGGTCGGCGCGGGCGAGCGCCTCGCGGCCGTCTACCTGAACCCGCACTTCCGCGACCCGGCGATCGCGGCCGCCGTCGAGGCGGCGCTCGCCGGGGCCGGGTTCCGGGTCCACGCCGTCGGCGAGGGCTACGCGAGGCGGCCGGGCTGGAACGCCCGCGACGCGGGCTTCGCCGACGCGGCCGCCGCCGCCGACCTGCTCGTGTCCGCGCCCGGCATGGGCGCCCTCGGGCAGGCGCGCGCCTTCGGCCTGCCCTTCCTCGCCGTCTTGACCGACCAGCCCGAGCAGGCGCGCAACCTCGCGCTCTTCGCCCGGGGCGGCGGGCCGCCGCTGCGCGTGGTCCCCGTCAACGGGGACGCCGGCCGGCTGGGCGCGCACCTTCTGGCCGCCGCCCGGTCGCTCGCCGCCGAGCCCCGCCCGCCCCCGCCACCCGCCGACCTCGTCGTCGCCCGCATCCACGCCGCCTGGGCCCAGGCGCTGGGCGCGCTCGTCCGGAGCGCGTCCGCGGCCGAGCCCCAAGGGAGGAGGCCGACCCATGTCCGACCTGCAGCCTGATCGCGGCGCCCGCGGCCCCGGCCGCGAGGAGCGCCCGTCCGCGGCCCTCGTCCTCGAGACGAACAACCTGCGCGGCGGCGACGCCGGCGCCGTCATTCACGGGATGCAGCGCCTGCTCGCGCGCCTCGCCGCCCAGACGCGCGCGCTCGCGACGCTCGCCGAGGTCGTCGTCACGCACGACGGGCTCGGCCCCGGCGCCCGGGACCGCCTCGAGCGGGCGGCCGGCACCCCGGTCCGCTTCGTCGAGATCCGCCAAGGGACCGGTTACTACGAGGCGAAGAACCTGGGCTTCGAGGCGACGACGGCCGAGGTCGTGGCCTTCGGCGACGCCGACTGCTGGCCGGACGAGGCGTGGCTCGAGCGGCTGCTGGCCCCGTTCGACGACCCGGAGGTCGAGGTCGTGGCCGGCCGGACGACTTACCGCGACGGCATCCTCGGGCAGGCCGTGACGGCGATCGACTTCCTCTACTTCGACCCGCCGGACGCGCCTGCGGCGACCCGCAACTTCTACGCGAACAACGTCGCCTTTCGGCGCCGCGTCTTCGCCGGCCGCCGCTACGAGAAGGTCCCGGGCATGTACCGCGGCCCGTGCCAGGTGCTGGCCCTGCGGCTCCGTCGCGAAGGCGTCCGCGTCCGCTTCGCCCCGGACGCCCACACCGTCCACCGCTTCCCGGACGGCTTCCGCGATCTCGTCCGGCTCAGGCTCTACCGCGGGGCCGATACCCCGAAGCTCGTGCCCTACCTCGCCGCCGCGTACGTCCCGGAGCCGCTCCGGCCGCTCGCCGCCGTCGAGCCGCTCGTAAGCCTCGCCGCCCTCGCCGTCCGCTTCGGCTTCAGCGCCCGGGCGCTCGCGCTCGGGGCGACGCACCCGCGGGCGCCGCTGCCGCCGCTCGGCCTGGCCTGGCGGACGGCGTCGCTCGCCCTCATGGCCGCGGTCTCGGGCCTCGACGCCGTCGGCGCGCTCGCCCGCGCCACGGGCCTCGCGAGCTTCGGCCTCGACGAGCGCGGCGACGCGGAGTCGCTGTCGTACCTCGAGGACCGGGACGGGCTCGAGCGCGGGACGGCGCCCGGGGCGCCATCCGGCGCGGCCGGCGCCTTCGCCGCCGCGGCGGGAGCGTAGCCGGGGACGCGCGCCGTGCCGCTCCCGCCCGGCCCGCGCGCCCCGGCGCTCCTCCAGACGTGGCGCTTCCTCCGCGACCCGTACGGGTTCGCGGCCGAATGCGCCCGCCGCTTCGGCGACCGCTTCACCTGGCGCCTCGCCGGCGGGCGCGCGCTCGTCATCGTCAGCGGGCCGCCGGCGGTCCGCGACATCTTCGCCGCTCCGGCCGAGCGGCTCGCGGGCGGGGCCGGGCGCTTCGTCTTCCGGCCGTTCGTCGAGGACGGCTCGCTCCTGACGATGAGCGGGCCGCCGCACGCCGAGGCCCGGCGCGCCCTGGCCCCGTCGCTCCACGGCGCCCCGGCGCGGGCGCTCGCCCCGACGATCGCGGCCGCGACGGTCCGCGCCCTCGCCCGGCTCCCGGCCGGACGCCCCGTGCGCGTCGCCGCCGTCCCGCTCTTCGAGGCGATCGCCCTCGAGGTCATCCTGCGCGCCCTCTTCGGGCTCGACGACCCGGCGAGGATCGACGCGGCCGCGCGCGTGCTCGGCGCCTACACCGCAGCCGTGACGCCCCTCACCCTGGCCTCGCCCCTCTTCCGGCTCGACCTCGGGCCGTCGAGCATAGGGGGCCGCCTGCGGCGGGCTCGCGCCGCCGTCGAGCGCCTCCTCGAGGACCTCGCGCCGCGCGCGGCCGGCCCCGCCCGCGGCCAGCTCCTCACCCTCCTCCTCACGGGCCACGAGACGGTCGCGACCGCGCTCGCCTGGGCGACGTACTGGATCCTCGCGACGCCGGGCGTCCGGGAGCGCGTCGTCGCCGACCTGCACGCCGTCGGGGCCGCCGACGACCCCGGAGCCGCGGCCGCCGCGGCCGACGCCGCCCGCGCGCCCTACCTCGACGCCGTCTGCCGCGAGACCCTGCGGATCCGCCCCGTCGTCCCCGGGCTCGACCGCCTGGCCGTGGCGCCGTGCACGATCGGCGGCCTCGCGGTCGAGCCCGGGACCTACGTCGGCCTCAGCTTCTTCCTCGAGCACCACCGCCCGGAGACGTACCCTTCGCCCGAGGCCTTCCGGCCCGAGCGGTTCCTCGAGCGGACGTTCACCCCCTTCGAGTTCATGCCGTTCGGCGGCGGGACGCGCCGCTGCCTCGGCGACGCCCTCGCGCTCATCGAGATGCGGGTCGCGCTCGCGGCCCTGCTGGCCGGCGTCGACGACCTGACCCTGGCGACGCCCGGGCCCGTCCGGCCCGTGCGGCGCAACGTCACGGTGGGGCCGTCACGGCTCCGGGTCCGCCTCCGGTCGCGTCGAGGGGGTCGCGCACGTGGCGGGCGACCTCCTCGCCCGTGACGGGCTTGTCGAGGAAGGCGAAGCCCGAGCCGCGCCGGCGCCGGCTCCGGCTCCCGGGTCCGCGAGCGCCGGACCGCGCAGCCCCGGCAGGGGCAGGACCACGGAGGTCACGAGGGCGTCGATCGGGCCGGCGTGGCGCCGGGCGGCGTCGAGCGCGCGCCGCGCGGCTTCGTCTCCGGGGGGCTCTGTCCCCCGAACCCTCCGCGGAGGGTCAGTCGTCGCCTCCGCCCGCCACGGCGCGCAGGGCGTGGGCGGCGCGCTCCCTTACGGCGGGCGACGGGTGGGCGGCGGCGAGGGGCTCGAGGACCGCGATGGCCCGCCGACCGAGCGCCCGGGCGACCTCCGGGTCGCGGGCGGCCGCGCTCGCGAGGGCGAGGGCCCCGAGCTCGGCGGCGCGCGCGGTCGGGGGCGCGGCGAGGACGTCGACGAGCAGCGGGGCGACCTCGGTCGGGGGCGCGGCCTCGAGCCCGCGCAGGGCGGCCGCGTCGAGCCCGGGGCCGCGGGTGCCCTCGAGCGCGCCGACGAGGGCCCGCCGGTCGGCGGCGTCGCCGCAGGCGCCGAGGGCGGGCGCGGCGACCGAGGCCAGGGCGGCGCCCCCGGGACCGCAAGAGCCGGACAGCACCACCTGGCGGAGGGCGCCGAGGGCGGCCTCCGGGAGCGCGGGCGGGTCTTGCCCGAGACGGCGCAGGAGCTCGATCGCGGCGACCCGCTCGGCGAGCGGCCGGGCCGCGTCCGAGGCGACCTCGCGAAGCGCCGGGGCGCCGTCGGGGCCGAGCGATCCGGCCAGGGCCCCGGCGGCGGTCGCGAAGCGGGCGGCGTCGACCGGCTCGACCGAGAGCTCGGCGACCGCCGCCCGCGCGCGCTCCTGGATCGCCGCGGCGGCGGCCCCGGCCCCGGCGGCGCCGTCGCCCCCGGGCCGGGCGCCGGCGCCCGGCCCGGCCGCCTCCCCCGCCGACGAGGCCCGGCCGGAGGCGGTCGCCGGCCGCCCCGTGGGCGCGAGGACGGCGCGGTCGGGCGGGCGCGCCGCCGGCGCCCGCGGCGCCGGCTCGCGGTCCCGGGGCGACGGGACCGGAGGGCGCGCGGGTGCTGCGGCCGCGGGCTCGAGGACGGGGACGGCGGCGTCCGGGCCGCCGATCAGGGCGGCCGCCGCCCCCGCGCCCGCGAGCACGGCCGCGGCCGCCACGCCGCCGAGGACAGGGGCCCTCACGGGCACGGCGGCAGCCCCAGGTCCTGCGTCACGGCGCCGGACGCCGGGACCACGACCGTCGCCCGGGGGCTCTCGACGACGTCGCCGGTCGCGCAGACGAGGCGCGCCTTCACGTCGTAGGTCGCCGGGGCGAGGCCGAGGATCGCGTACCGGCCGTCGGCGTTCGTCGCCGTGGTCGCGACCACGGTGGTCGTGCCGGCCTCGAGCACGGACACCGTCGCCCCGTCGACGGGCGCGGTCGTGCCCGCGAACAGGACCGTGCCGTTCAGCTCGGTCGGGAAGACGGTCGCCCGGATCACCGGCTGGAGCTGGTAGCCGGTCGCGTTCTCGGCGTCGCTGGCCGGGTTCGGCAGGAACGTCTTCGTCAGGTCGAAGTCGAGGAGCAGGGTCGTGACGAGCCCGCCGCCGACCGCGACCGGTGGGTCGATGAAGACCTTGAAGCCGGACGTGTCCTGGCTCGTGAGCTGGAGCGGGAGCTGACCGCCCTGCGGGCTCGTCGAGTACTCGCGCCCGTTCGTGAGCCGGAGGAACGCGTCCGACACGCGGAGCCTCACCTGCCGGTAGGAGCCGGCCGGCACCTGGGTCAGCGCGAGCGGCTGCGTCGCCCCGTTGACGAGGTCGGCGAGGTCGACGACGCGCGGCGGCACCGGCGGGCTCGCGCCCGGGTCGGCCTGAAAGAGCGTCAGGAACCCCGAGCTCGCCCCGGCGTCGGCGTGAACGGAGATCCTCGTCCCCGTGACCGTCGCCTCGGCGACGAGGCCGTGGGCGAAGGGCGCGTCGGTCGCCCTTACGTCGAGCGTGCCCGTGCCCGGGCCGCTCCCGCCCCCGCCGCCTCCGCCGCCGCACGACACGACGAGCGCCAGGCAGCAGAGGACGATGAGGATCGCCAGGTAGATGAGCGGGGCGTCGCGGTCGGAGGCCCTTCCTCCGTTGCCGGGATCGGGGTCGCGAAGCGGCTCGGCGTGGAGCGCCGGGCAGCCTCCGCCGGAAAGGTGGTGTCTCATGCCCTCCTCCGAACGAACTCGGCCCTACCCCGGGATGGCGACCCGGCCAGGCCCTCGCGTGCGGGTGTGGAGGGCCCGGCCGGGCGCCGGGCGTCGAGCTTCCCTCGGCCGTTTCCGAGGGAGTCGGGCTCGATCGCCTACGGCTTCGGGAAGGTCGAGGCGAGCAGCTCGGACAGGGCCCCTCGCCGGACGGCGACGTCGCGTCCCCCCTCGATGAAGTGGAGGCGACCCTCCTTCGTGCCCTCGTCGCCGAAGCCGACGGCCGCGGTCGCGACCTCCGTCCCGTGCCGGAAGCGCAGGACGAACTCGTAGGGCGCGGGCGTCGCCGGCGGCCGGTCGAGGCGCGAGATGAGCGCCGCCCCGTCGAGCAGCGCCCGCTTCGCCTTGAGGGCCTCCGCGGGGTCGAGCTCCTTCTTCCGCTCGACGAAGTAACCCGGGATGCCGATCTCCGGGTCGTCCATCCGGCCCGGCGCCACCTTGTAGACGGTCACCGTCTCCGCCTGGGCGACCGTGGCGCAGATGTCGGCGCCGAGGATCTGCTTCGCCTCCGGGCCGACCTCATCGGGCTTCAGGGTCCCCTTGTCCTCGTCGCCGAGGACGCCGGGCGGGACGACGACGAGGAGCACCATCGCGAGCGGCGCCAGAGCGGCGCCCCCGAGCCACAGGGCAAACCTGGTCATGGACGTACCCTCCTTTTTCCGGACGAAAGTCACTCGCTCGTCCTCGCGGCGCCGCCGATCCGGCCCGCGACGGGACGATCCGCGCCGGCCCCGCCGACGCCGATGTCGATCTTGGCTCCGGGCTCGGGCTCGGGCCCGGGCCCCCGCCCGGGCGCCGTCGCCGCCGGCGCCTCCGGGCTCGCGCCGACGACGAGCCCATCGGCGCCGACCCGCGGCCCGGCCTGGGCCGTCGGGCTCGCCGCGATCGGCCCCGGAGCCGGCCCCGGCGACGGGGGAGAACCGACGATCCGCGCGGTCCCCGCGGCGAGGAGAAAGACGGTCGCCAGCGCGCAGAGGACCCGTCGGCGTCGGCCCCGTCCCCTCCGGCGCGCCTCGGCGATCGACTCGATCTCGATGATCCCGAGGAGCGCGATCGGCGCCCCCCTCCGCGGCGCGCCGATCGAGCGGTAATAGCTCCCGATCTCGTCGCGGAGGAGCGCGTCCGCGAAGGGGTCGGCGGCGTCGCCGCCCTCGTCCGCGTCGTCCGCGTCGTCCGCGTCGTCCGCCTCGTCCGCCTCGTCCGCCTCGTCCGCCTCGTCCGCCTCAGGCCGTCGATCGCGCATCGCTCGCCTCGGCCTCGGCGAGAGCCCGCCGGAGCAGGTCCCGCGCCCGGTAGAACCGCATGGACACGGTGCTCTCGTTCTCGCCCGTGTACTCGGCGATCTCCCGGAACGTCCGGCCCTCGAAGACGTGGAGCATGACGACCAGCTCGTAGTGCGGCGGCAGCCGCGAGAGGGCCTCGCGCACGTCGAGCGGCGAGTCGTCGTCATCGGCCGCCGCGAACGCCGCCCGGGGCCGGGCCGCCGGCAGCTCCCCGAGGGCCCGGCGCAGCCTCTGCCTTCGCCGCCGGATGTCGATGGCGGCGTTCCGCACGATGGCCGCGGCCCACAGGAGCACGGCCCTCGGCGTGGCGGGCTCGCCGTCGCCCGCGGACCGGGCGCCCGCCCCGGTCGCGCCGGACAGGTTGCGCATGGCTCGCAGGAGGCCGTCCTGCACGGCTTCCTCGGCCTCGGAGCGGTCCCCGAGCTGCGTGTACGCGATCCGGAAGAGTCGCGGCCAGTGAGTGACCGCGATCCACCGGACGAGGTCCTTGCCACGGTCGACGAGGGTTCCCATGCGAGCCCTCCAGACGAAGGAACCCGCGGTCGAGAGGACCGACCGCGGCGAGGCCCGGAATGGAGCGAACGGCCGAGGGAGCGCCTCGCGGGGCCTCAAGCGATTAGACGCTCGCGGGGGTCCGATTCTCCACGCGGACTTGCCCGGATCGGCGCGGTTCTCGCATAAGGCATTGTTGGTACGAGCGTTGGGCCGAGGCCGATGCCGGCGCGAGCGCGCCGTGCCTCATGCTCCTTCGGAGCGCGTCTGCGTGGTCTTGCTGCGATCGAACGGGCAACGTCGCCCACCGCCGCGCCGTGCCCTCCGGGCCGAACGACGGGGCCCGTCGCGGTGGGGGGCGCGCGCAGCCGCGCGGGCCGGGCGGCTCCACGGGATGCGGCGGGCGCAGGCGCCGCCGGCGGGGCGGTGCCAGGCGCTCGTTCGCTCCTCGTTGATACCGTTGTAGGTACGGCCGGCCGGGGGGTCCGGCCGCTCCACCGCACTCAACCGTAGCTACGGAGGGAAGGCATGACGACCAACGCGATCAAGGGGATCCTCGGGATCGCCGCGCTCGCGCTCGGACTCTCCGCCGGGGCCGCCTGGGCGGACGAGGGCGACACGGGCATGAGGGGCGTCGGCGAGCTCGACCACGGGATCCTCCACCTGTCGAAGGAGGACGTCGCCTGCGTGGAGGACGCGCTCGAGGCGCGCGGCTACACGATCGGTGCCGGGATGAAGAGCGGGCGCGCCCCCGACACGGATGTCGAGAAGGACGGCGGCATCCGCGACGACGCGAAGGAGCTCGGCCGCGACATCGAGCGCGGGGCGAAGGACGCCTACGACGAGGGCAAGCAGGGCCTCGGCCGCGCGACCCAGAAGAACCTGAGCGGCGAGCTGAGCGAGACGCTCTACAAGTTCCAGGGGGACGTCGGCATCGAGAAGACCGGCGTCATCGACATCCCGACGCTCAACGCGCTCGGCTTCGACGCCATCGTGCTCATCGACCCGGAGGATGTGAACGGCACCGAGCTGTTGCCCCCGATGGACATCCGCTACGGCGGGACGCCGGGTGCGACCGGCCTGGACGCCCGGACCGGCGCCGACCGCGAGATCGGCGACACCGACCAGGGCGAGGACCGCCCGAGCGAGGAGGGCGCCGTCCGCATCCCGGACTTCCTCGCGAAGCTCCCCGTCGTCGCGACGGGCGAGAACCCGATCGGCTGCCTGGTCCTCGGGGAGGAGCAGCTCGAGGAGATCCAGGACCGCCTCGTCGGCATGGACCTCCTGAAGGATGACCCGCGCGGGCACATCAACCAGGAGTTCATCGACGCGATGAAGCAGTTCCAGAGCACGCACGGCGTCGACTCGAAGGAAGGTCTCTTCGGGCTCTCGACGCTCGCCTGGTTCTCGTTCGCCGACTTCGACGTCGAGCTGACGAACGAGCCGGACAAGGACTGCGTGCCCCGCGTCCTCCCGGTCGAGGCCGGGCGGACGGACGTCGAGAAGACCCCGTCGCCGGCGCCGTAGCGCGCGCCGGACTCGGCGAGGGGCTTTCCTGGCCGTCCGGGGTGCGCCTCGCGCGCGCCCCGGCGGCGCCTACCTGGGCGACGCCTCGATCCTTAGGTAGTCGATCCCGAACATGTAGTTCGCGGGGGCGGCCCTCGGGTTCGTGCCGACGATCTCGACGGCGAGCTCGTTCGCGCCGGCCGGGAGGTCGACGTCGAACGCGACCTCGCCCGCCGGCTCGACCCTGGCCGCGTGGAGGTCGACCGGCGCCGGCCCGAGCGCCGCCCCGTTCAGCGTCAGGCGGTGGATCCCGTAGTCCGGCGCCTTCGTGAGGGCGAGCACGAGCCGGCGCCTCCCGGCGTCGCCCGCGGGCACCTGGAAGCGCAGGCGCAGGCGGTCGCCCGGCTTCGCCCCGCGCCACCAGAGGTGCTCGTCGCGGCTGAAGAGCCCCTCGCCGAAGCCGGCGAGGTCCTGCTTGCCGGCGACGCCGCCGCTGGCGGCGACGACCTCGAGCGCCTCGCCCTCGATCGCGCCCGGGACGGCCCGCGGCTCGGGGATCCCGATCCGCTCGCGCTCGGCGGCCGGCGCCTCGGGGAACGGGTGCTTGAACCCGGGCTCGGCGTACCAGTAGGCGACGGTCGCGAAGCTGACCTCGCACGCGCCCCAGTGCCAGAGCTCGAGGTCGAAGCGGATCGAGCGCTGGAAGGGGATGTCGTCGATGATGTGGAAGCGGTTGACGGCCGTGTCGCCCCGGTTCCCCGGCCCGTCGCAGCGCGACTGGCTGTGGTAGGGATGCTGGAAGAGGGCCGTGTCGCACCAGGCGTAGCCGAAGTAGTCCTCCGTCCCGGTGCCGAACGTGCTCGGGAAGGCCTCGCCGTCGACCGAGATCTTCTCATCCCCCTCGCCCCACCAGATGCGGACCGGGTTGCGGATCGAGAGGGCGGTCCCGACGTAGCGGCCGCGCCCGAAGCCGTGGAGGACGGCCCAGTCCTTGAAGGGGCGCGTGCTCACGCGGGCGGCGCCGTGCCACCAGGCGTGGAAGCGGAGCGGGCCGGCCTCGCCCCCTCGAACGTCGACGACGCCCTCCACGGCGGCGCCGTCGACCTCGATCCGGGCCGACTCCGAGAACGGCATGGGGAACGCGCAGTACCAGGTCCCGAGCGGGAGGGCGGCGTAGCGGTGCTCGCCCGGCGCCGTCCCGAAGAAGTCGGCGAGCGGCGCGCAGACGCAGAGCTCGCCGTCGAACCAGATCCGGATCGTCGCCTTGCGCGGATCGCCCTCGACCTTCTCGAGACCGAGCCGGGTGATCGTGCCCGGACCCTCGAGCGTGAGCTTCGAGAGCGGCCGGGGCATCCCGTCGGCCGCCCCGGGCCTCGCACCCGGCGCCCCCAGCTTCTCGGCCGCGCGCTTCAGCGCCTCGCCGGGCGGCGGGCCCACGTACGTGCGCACCGGCGTCCCCTTCGGGTACGTGCGGTAGTTCACGTGGTAGTACTGGCCGCCCTGCGACGTCGTCACCTTCATCGACCTCGCGTACGGGAACGGGAAGTAGAGGTTGTGCCCGCGCCCGCGCACGCCCGCGAACGGCTCGGCGAAGGGCGCGACGGCGCCGCGCGTCAGGGCGGCGAAGTCGGCCTCGAGCGCGACCGCCCCGTCGAGCCAGATCCGGATCCGCCCGCCCGGGTTCGCCGACCAGATGCGGACGATCGCCCCCGGGCCCTGGGCCTCGGCGAGGACGTGCTCGCCGCCCTCCTCGACCCGGAGGTAGTTCCCGGCGTCGCCGTTCGCGAACCAGCCGTCGGCGTCGTCGGGGGTCCTCGAACGGCGGTCGTAGCTCGAGAACTGGCGGCAGGTGTAGTCGGCCGGCCGGGCCAGCCGGTCGAGGTCGGCCATCTCGGCCAGGAGCGACTCGACGGTCACCTCGGCCGGCGGCGGGGGCGGCGCGGCGAGGACGAGGAGCAGGGCGAGGGTCGGCGCGATCATGGGCGGCAGGATCCCGAAACGGGGAGGGCCCGTCAACCCCCGTCGGCCCCACCCGTTTTGACCGCTCGGTCAGCCAGAGATTGACCGCGCGGTCAATCCGTGCTATCCTTCGCCGGCGTGAGCGGAGCGTTCGCGGGCAAGGTCGCGGTCGTCACCGGCGCGGCCAGCGGGATCGGGCGGGCGACGGCCGGCGCCTTCGCGGCCGCCGGCGCCCGCGTCGTCCTCCTCGACGTCGACGAGAGCGGCCTGGGCGCCGCCGCCCGCGAGGTCGGGGGCGTCTCCCTGGTCTGCGACGTCCGCGACCCGACCGCCTGCGAGGAGCGCGTGGCCAAGGTCGTCGAGGCGCTCGGCGCGATCGACGTCCTCGTCCACTGCGCCGGGATCTCCCACCGGAGCCTCTTCGAGGAGACGGACCTGGGCGTCCTCCGCCGCATCCTCGACGTCAACTTCTTCGGGGTCGCGAACCTCACCAAGGCCGCCCTTCCCGCCCTCATCCGCAGCCGCGGCTCGATCGTCGCGATCTCGAGCGTCGCCGGCTTCGCCCCCCTCCTCGGGCGCACGGCCTACGCGGCCAGCAAGCACGCCCTCCACGGGTTCCTCGACACGCTCCGGGCCGAGGTCGCCTCGCGCGGGGTCCACGTCCTCATCGTCTGCCCGAGCTACACCCGGACGCCGATCGACGACCGCGCCCTCGCCGGCGACGGCCGCCCGGGCGCCGGCCGCGGGAAGACGGTCGTGGGCCGGCTCCTCGAGCCGGCCGAGGTCGCGGGGGCCGTCCTCGACGGGGTCACCGGCCGCCGCCGGCTCGTCTGCCCGTCGGCGGTCTCCCGGGCCTCCTACTGGCTCTCCCGGCTCCTCCCCTCGGTCTACGAGCGGGCCATGCGCCGGTCCCAGCGGGCCGACTTTCCGGCCCTCGCCTGACCCACCGAAACATCGCCTGCCCGCCGAGCGTTCGGTAGGATGGACCTGGAGGAACGCCCATGCGCCGGCCCCTCATCCCCTCGCTCGTCGCGGCCCTTCTCCTGCTCGCCGCGGCCGTCGCCGTCACCCCGCTCCGCGCCGCCGAGGCGCCCTTCGACCGCACGGCGGCGGAGCACCTGCTGAACCGCGCCGGCTTCGGCGGGACCCCGGCCGAGATCGACGCCCTCGCCGCCCTCGGGCGCGCCGGCGCCGTGGCCCGGATCGTCGGCCCCGGCCCCGCCGACCAGCTCGCCGCCCTCCCGACCTTCGACGCCGAGCCCGTGCCGCGCCCGACGCGGCGCGAGCTCCAGGAGATGTCGGAGGAGGACCGGAAGAAGGCCCGCAACGAGGTCCAGCGCAAGGACCGCGAGCAGCTCGAGCAGTACCGGAGCTGGTGGGTCGAGCGCATGGTCAAGACGCCGCACCCGCTCGAGGAGAAGATGGTCCTCTTCTGGCACGGCTACTTCACGACCAGCGTCCGCGACCTGAAGGGCCGGACGTGGCTCATGATCCAGCAGAACCGGCTCTTCCGGCGCCACGCCCTCGGCAACTTCCGGACCCTCCTCCACGAGGCCTCGCGCGACCCGGCGATGCTCCTCTACCTCGACAACAACCTGAACCGGAAGGGCAACCCGAACGAGAACTTCGCCCGCGAGGTGATGGAGCTCTTCACCCTCGGCCTCGGCAACTACACGGAGAAGGACATCAAGGAGGCCGCCCGCGCCTTCACGGGCTGGACGCTGCGCGAGGCCGAGTTCGTCTTCGCCCGCCGCCAGCACGACGAGGGCCCGAAGACGGTCCTCGGCAAGACCGGGAACTTCGACGGCGACCAGGTCCTCGACCTCCTGCTCGAGCAGCCGGCGGCGCCGCGCCACCTGGCCACGCGCCTCCTCGACTTCTTCGTCGGCCCGGACGTCCCGCCCGCCCTCGTCGACCGCACGGCCGCGCTCCTCCGCAAGCACGACTGGGAGCTCCGGCCCGTCCTCACGGCCCTCTTCGCCGACCCCGACTTCTACCGCCCCGAGGTCGTCGGCAACCGGATCGTCGGCCCGGTCGAGTTCGTCGTCGGCATCAGCCGGCGGATCGGCGAGGCGCCGCCCGGCCAGTTCCTCGCGAGCTCGGCGACCCTGCTCGGCCAGTCGCTCTTCGACCCGCCGAACGTCAAGGGCTGGGAGGGGAACGAGGCCTGGATCACGACCTCGACCTTCCTCCACCGCGGCAACGTCGCCCGCTACCTCGTCGAGGGGATCGACCCCCGGCGCATCCGCCAGGACTTCCTGAACGACCCGGTGCCGACCGACGGCGAGGGCGGGATGATGGAGCCGCCCGCCGGCCGCCGGCCGGGCGCGGGCGGCCGCCGGCCGGGCCAGGGCAAGGGGCAGGGGCAGGGCCCGGGGCAGGCCCCCGGCCAGGGTCAGGGCCAGGGCGAGGGCCAGGGCCAGGCGAAGCCCGGCGCCGGCCGGGCCCCGCAGCTCGGCGTCGGCAACCTGTTCGGCGGCATGCGCGGCATCCGCTGGGCGCCGACCGGCAGGCTTCGCGACCTCCCGGAGGTCCAGGGGGCGCGGTCGGCGGCGGAGCTCATCGACCGCCTCTGCGACCGCTTCCTGGCCGTGCCCGTCACGGACGAGGCGCGCGCGAGCCTCCTCTCCTTCCTCGAGGAGGAGGGGGGCGCCGGGAGCGGCGACAAGGCGTACCGGACGCCCGCGGAGGCGCGCCTGAAGCGGCTCGTCCACCTCATCCTGAGCCTGCCGGAGGCGCAGCTCGGGTAGTCGGCCGGCCGGGCGGGACGCGCCCGGGTCGAGACGGGATCAACCGCTCGGTCAAGAGAAAGCCAACCGCTCGGTCAAGAGAGGAGCCCCGGTCATGGAGCTGACGCGTCGGGAGTTGCTCGGGATGGGCGCGATGGGCGCCGCGTACGCGTACTTCTTCGGTCCCGACGTGCTCTTCGCCGACGGCGGGCCGCCCGGACCCGCCCTCGCGAACGACCGGATCCTCGTCGTCCTCCAGCTCTCGGGCGGGAACGACGGGCTCTCGACGGTCGTCCCGTTCGGCGACGACGCCTACGGGCGGGCCCGTCAGGCCACGCGGATCGCGGCCGGCGACGTCCTCAAGATCGACGACTACCTGGGCCTCCACCCGAACCTGAAGGGCCTGCGGAAGCTGCTCGAGGACGGCAAGCTCGCGATCGTCCAGGGGGTCGGCTACCCGAACCCGACGCGCTCGCACTTCCAGGCGATGGACGTCTGGCACGCCGCCGACCGCAACGGCCGCAAGGCGCGCCACGGCTGGCTCGGGCGCCTCGCCGACACGGCCTTCCGGGGCAGCGAGGACCCGAACCTCGTCATCCACATCGGCAACCGGATCCCGTTCTCGCTCGAGGCGGCCGAGAAGCGGCCGATCGCGTTCACGGCCCCCCAGGCCTACCGCTGGGTCGGGGCGCCGAACGAGGAGGCCGTCCTCGAGAAGGCGGCGCCGCTCTGCGAGGACTGCGAGATGCACGCGAAGGGCGAGGCCCACGCGCCGGCCCACGATCCCTCCGATCCCAAGCACAAGGGCCGCGACGCCGCGCTCGAGCGGATGCGCAAGGTCCTCCACGAGGCCCAGGAGTCGTCCGAGGACGTCCGGACGGCGGCGCGCACCTACGAGCCCAAGGTCGCCTACCCGGCGAGCCCGCTCTCGGGCTCGCTCGCGACCGTCGCCGCGCTCATCACGGGCGGGCTCAAGACGAGGATCTACTCGGTCGAGACGGGCGGCTTCGACACCCATACGGGCCAGCGCCCGCGCCACGACCGCCTGATGAACGACGTCGACTCGGCGCTCACGGCCTTCGTCCGCGACCTCGAGGCGCGCAAGCTCTCGGACCGCGTGACCGTCCTCGCCTTCTCCGAGTTCGGGCGGCGCGTCCAGGAGAACGGCAGCCAGGGCACGGACCACGGCGTCGCCGGCCCCATGTTCCTCGCCGGCGCGGGGGTCAAGGGCGGCCTCCACGGCAAGCACCCGAGCCTCGTCGACCTCGACGCCGGGGACCTGAAGCACACGACCGACTTCCGCTCGGTCTACGCCTCCGTCGTCGGCGACTGGTTCGGCGCCGACCCGAAGGAGGTCCTGGGCGGGGACTACAAGAAGCTCGAGCTCCTCCGCCGTCCGGGCTGAGCGGCCAGCAGCCCCGCCGCTCCCAGCAGGGCCGCGCAGGCGATCGCCATCGCCAGGCGCGGCCCGGCGAACGTCATCGCCAGGTAGCCGATCAGCGGGCCGAACGTGCCGCGGACGCCGATGAGCGTCACGTGCACGCCCTGGTAGATCGAGCTGTCGCGGTCGCCGGCGAAGTGGATCGAGCCGAGCGACCAGATGATCGAGACGCCCGCCATCCCCGCCCCGAAGACGGCGAACGCCGCGTAGGCCGGCCACATCGAGCGCGAGAGCGCGAGCGTCGCCGGGAAGAGGGCGAGGAAGGCGAAGATCGCGACCCCCGCCTTGACCGGGCCGACGCGGTCGACGTAGCGACCGGAGAGCGGCAGGCAGAGGATGCGCGCCACCCCGAAGCAGAGGCTCTTGGCGACGGCGGCCTCGACGTACGTCGCCCGGAGGACGTCGACCAGGTAGATCGGGATCACCGCCATCATGACGAAGAAGCCGAGGCCGTAGGTGACGAACGCCGTCTCGAAGCGCCGGAACCCGGGCTCGGCGCGGAGGAGGGCGAAGGCCTCGCGGAACGAGCGGACGAGCCCGAACGTCGGCGCCGCCGCGGCCAGGCCGGCGCGCCGGAAGCGGCGCCGCTCGCCGCGCAGGCGGATGCGCCCGTAGGTGAGCATGGCGAAGAAGCCGAGGACGCCCGCGACCGGCAGGAGCACGCGGTAGGCGCGCGCGTCCCACTCGAGGAGGGCGCCGGCCGTGAGCGCGGCGCCGATCTCGGCCGCGGTCTGGACGGCCATCGCCAGGCCGACGACGCGCCCGCGCACCTTCGCTGGGTAGTTCGCCTGGTAGATCGTGTTGAGGAGCGGGATGACGGCCGCCGAGGCGAGGGCGTGGAGGGCGACGAGCGCGAGCACGCCGGCCGGCGAGGCGACGAGCGCGCCCGCCCCGAGGGCGAGCCTCCCGACGATCGCCGCCCCGAGGAAGAGCGGGCGGCGCGGGCGCCCGGCCATGAGGTTGGCGAACGCCGACGAGGCGAGGGCCGCGACCGGCCCGAGCATGACGTAGAGCGCGATCTCGATCTTCGAGGCGCCGAGCGCCTTCCTGAGGATGACGTCGATGAGCGAGAAGATCCCGAGCATGGCCCCGTCGAGCGCGACGGCGCGCAGGTGGAGGCGGTAGGTGTAGCGGCTGTAGAGGGGGAGGTCGCGCCCCATCACGCCCATGGGGCGAGCAGTATACTGGCCCGGGCGTGAGCCGCATAGCCGACGAGCTCCTGACCCGCCGTCCCGAGCTGCTCGACATCGACGGGGCCTACGGCGTCTCGGAGCGGGCGGTGCGCCGGGTCACGGCCCTGGCGGCGCCGCTCGCCGCCTACTTCCGCTTCCGCGCCGGCGGGTTCGAGCGCGTGCCCGAAGGGCCGTGCCTCATCGTCGCCAACCACAGCGTCGGCGCGCTCTTCGAGGTCCCGCTCCTGCTCCGCGCCTGGCGCCTGGGGATGGGCGCGCGGCCCGTGCGCGGGCTGATCCACCGGATCGCCTACGAGCCGCCGCTCTCGTGGGTGCGGACGTGGGAGATCGGCGGCGTCCTCGCCCATCCGCCGGTCGCGCGCCGCGTCCTCGACCGGGGCCAGCCCCTCCTCGTCTTCCCGGGCGGCGACCTCGACGCTTGCCGCCCCTTCCGCGACCGCTACCGCGTCGTCTTCGGCGGGCGCACGGGCTTCGTCCGGCTCGCGCGCGAGGCCGGCGTGCCGATCGTGCCGGCCGTGATCGGCGGCGCGCACGCCGCCTACGTCGTGCTGCCCGGCGGGTCGAGCCTCGCGCGGCTCCTCGGCGCCGAGCGCCACCTCGGGCTCAAGGCCCTGCCGCTGACGGCCGGGATGCCGCTGGCCCTCGCCGCCGCGGTCGCGACCGCGGTCCACCCGCCGGCCTGGCCGGCGCTCGCGGCGGCGCTCGCGAACACGCTCGTCCCCGCGCCGGCGCGCATCGAGCTCGAGATCCTCGAGCCCTTGCGCGTGCGCGAGGACGAGTCGGACGCCGAGGCCGCCGAGCGCGTGCGCGCGACGATGGAGACGGCCCTCGGGCGGATCGCGGCGCGCCGCCTCACGCCGTGGGAGTGAGCCTCACGACGGGCGCGCGCCGACGGTCGCCACGACCTCGATCTCGCCCGCCTCCGGTCGGAGGAGGCGGAGGACGACCCGTTCGCCGACCTCCTTCGTCTTCACCCAGGCGACGAAGGCGGCGACGTCGACCTTCCCCTCGGTCGCGTCGAAGGAGACGATGACGTCGTCGGCGCGGATGCCCGCGGCCTCGGCCGGGGAGGCCGGCAAGACGCCCGTCACCCGCACGCCGGCGGGGTGGGAGTCGTCGACCGAGATCCCGAGCCACGGCTCCTGGGCGTTGAGCTCGACGGGCGAGCGCGCCAGCTCGCCGGGCGGGCCCTCGGGGACGTTGACCGCGAGGACGCGGACGGTGTGGTGCTTGCCGTCGCGGAGCCCGGGCGGCATGGCGACGTGCCAGCCGTGCTCGGCCTCGGCCGAGACGATGGGGACGAGGTCCTGGCGCGTGTCGGCGGCGCGCACGGTCGCGAAGAGGGCGTCGTCGATCCAGACCTGGACGTCGATCGGGGCGTGGTCGGCGTCCGGGTCGTAGGCCCAGCCGGCGGCGAGATCGAAGTCGAGCCGGTCGACCCAGCCGACGGGCGGCGAGTTGCGCCGGCCGACGAAGGTGACCGGCGAGCCCCTGAGCTCCGGGTTGACGCCGCGCGGCTCGTTGACGGCGAAGACCTGGATCGTGTGGGCCTTGCCGTCCACGTACCGCGGCGGCGGCTTGAAGATCCAGGCGTAGTCCGGGCCGGGGAGCGGGACCGAGTTCGGGAGGGCGGCGAAGCGCTGGTCGCTCCGCACCCGGCCGAAGTACTCGCCGTCGATGTAGACGTCGACCGCGATCGGCGCCGGGAGCGCATCGTCGTCGACGACCCAGCCCGAGACCTGGACCTCGTTGACGAAGGCGACGCCGCCGTAGGGGAGCCGGTTGCCGCCGTTGACGAGGTAGGGGGAACGCGCGGCCTCGCGCCTTAGCGTGCCGTCCTTCTTCGAGACGAGCACCTGCACGAACCCGGCGCCGCGGATCGGCCGGTCGGGCGGGACGGCGTGGAGGAAGGCGTGGGCGTCCGGGCCGACCCGGTGGAACTTCGTCAGGTAGGCCGGTCCTTCGATGACGAGGCCGGGCCCCGTCGTCACGACCTCGTCCACGGCCGCGTCGATCGGCCGGTTCCCGACGAGCAGCGAGCGATGGGGCTCGACGGTGAGGGCGTCGCCCTCGATGGTCACCCGCCTCTCCGGCGACAGCGCCTGTGCCCGCGCGAAGACCTCGGCGTTCGCCCCCGGTCCGGCCGTCGTCAACCGCGCGGTCAGCTCGCCGTCGACCACGAGGTCGACGGTCACCGGCGCCTTCGGGTCGTCGGGGTCGACGGCCCAGCCGTAGACGATGTGCTCGTCGACCCACTGGACCTCGGCGCGCGGCCAGCTCTGGCCCCCGAGCTCGCGCGGCGAGTCGGCGAGCCGGAAGCGCCGGCCGTCGCCGGTGCGGAACGCGAAGGCGTCGACCCAGTGCTTGTCGCCGTCGAGGAGTTCGGGCGGCGTCGCGATCGCCCAGGCGCGCCGGGCGCGCGGGTTCGTCGGGTCCGCCTCGACGAAGGCCGGTCGTGCCCCCTCGGGGTGGACGAGGGTGAAGGGCCGCCCGTCGATGTGGACCTCGACCCAGACGTCCGTCCCGGGCTCGTCCCAGGCGTAGGCCCAGCCCGCGATCGCGCGCGCGTCGACGGTCTCGAGGCGGCCGACGATCGTCCCGCGCTTGCGGGCCACGTCCTCGGAGCGCTCGAGCTGGGCGGCCTTGGCCGCCGCCTCCGCCCACGAGGCGGTCGGGTCGTGAAGGAGGCGCAGGGCCGCGTCGAGGCGCTCCCAGCCGACGTAGAGATGCGACCCGCCGGGCAGGGGGGCGGGATCGGGCGCGGACGCCTTCGCGGAGTCGTCGGGCGGGCGATCTCCGTCCGGTCCGGCGGAGTCCGGTCCGGGCGAGATCCTCCGGGCTCGGCCCGACGGGTTCTCGGGACCTTCCGTGGGCGAGATCTCGCCCGGTCCCGCGAGCGGGTGCGGGGGCGAAGCCTCGCCCGGCGACGCCATCGGCGAGGCCGGGGAAAGGGGGCCGCGCTCGGCGCGCGGGGCGGCGGGGCGGAACGGCGGCCGGAGGACCTCGACCACGCCCGCCGCGACGGCCAGGGCCGAGGCCGCGATGAGCGCGCACGCCGTTCGACGCGATCCCATCATCGCCGGTCCTCGTCTTCGGGGGCTCCGCCCCCCCGAACCCCCCCCGCGGCGGAGCTCAGGTTAGCGCTCGCCCGGCGGCCGGTCAATTGGTATCCTCGCGGCCCGTTTCAGCCAACCGCAAGACCTGAGGAGGGGCGCGATGGACCTGGAGCTTCGTACGGGACGCGTACACGTCGAGGTCGCCGGAGACGGCCCGCCGGTCCTCTGGGTCCACGGCTTCCCGTTCACGGGGGAGTCGTGGGGCCCGCAGGCGAAGGGCATTCCCGGGTACAAGCACATCGTCCCCGACCTGCCGGGGTTCGGCCGGAGCGCGCCGCTCGCGGGCGGGCAGCCGCTGACCATGGACGTCGCCGCCGACGTCTGCGCCCAGGCGCTCGAGAAGCTCGGCATCGCGCGCGCGACCGCCGTCGGCCTGAGCATGGGCGGGTACGTGGTCTTCGCCCTCGTGCGCCGGGCTCCCGAGCGCGTGCGCGCCTGCGTCTTCGCCGACACCAAGGCCGGGGCCGACTCGGAGGACGGGAAGAAGGGCCGCGAGAAGTTCGCCGAGACCGTGCTCAAGGAGGGGCCGGCCTGGGCGGCGGCGCAGCTCGTCCCGAAGCTGGTCGTGGCGCCCACGGGGCCCGTGGGGAAGCAGCTCGAGGCCATGATCGTCGCCCAGCCCGCGGCCGCGATCGCGGCCGCCCAGCGCGGCATGGCGGCGCGGCCCGACTCCACGCCGACGCTCGCCCGGATCGCCGTCCCGACGCTCGTCGTCTGCGGCGGCGCGGACACGCTGATCCCGCCGGCCGAGTCGAAGAAGATCGTCGACGGCGTGAAGGGCGCGCGCTACGTCGAGATCGAGGGCGCCGGGCACATCTCGAACCTCGAGAAGCCCGAGGCCTTCAACGAGGCCGTCAAGCGCTTCCTCGACGAGCACGGGCGGTCGTAGGAGGCGCGCCACGCGGCCGCCGCCGTGACCTGGATCGAGACGGGACGGCCGTCCCCGGAGAACGCCGCCCTCGCGGCCGCGCTCGAGGCGGGGACGGCCGGCTACCCGGCGGAGTACGGCGGACGCGAGGACGAGCTGCGCGTGCCCGCGCCCGTGCGCGAGGACAGCATCGTCCTCGCCCACTCGATCGCGCCCGACGTCCTCCGCCACGTCTTCGCCGGCTACCGCGCGCTCCTCGACCCGGGCCTCCCCCTCGCGCGCCGCCAGCACGAGATGATCGCGACCCTCGTGTCCGCGAAGAACCGCTGCTTCTACTGAATCGAGTGCCACGCAGAGTTCCTGCGTCTCGTCTCGGTCGACGAACCCCTCGCGCGCGCGATCCGCGCGGACTGGCGGACCGCGCCCGGCCTCGACGCGCGGGAGCGGGCCATGCTCGAGTACGTCGAGAAGGTCACGGTCGCGCCGTGGACCGTCGGGCCCGCCGACATCGAGGCCCTGCGGGCGGCCGGCTTCAACGACCGCGGGATCTTCCAGATCGCCGGGATCGCCTCGTACTTCGCCTACTTCAACCGGATGGCCGACGCCCTCGGGGTCGGGCGGCGCTGAGCCTCAGCCGGTCCGGCGCCCGTGGACGGCGAGCGCCTCGCGCAGGGTGTCGACGTGAAGCGCGTACGTCACGCCGTGGATGTACCCGCCGGCGAGGTTCCACACGCAGGGGACCGAGGCGTCGCGGCAGGTCTCGAAGACGAGCCGGTCGCGCTCGCGGAGGCGCGCCTCGTCCAGGCCCGGGACCGCCCCCATGGGGTCGTCCTCGAAGCCGTCCATGCCGGCCTGGTAGAGCACGATGTCCGGCCGGAAGTCCGCGATCCGCGCGGGCAGCCGGGCGAGGACGGCGAAGTACTCGCGGGCGTCCTCGACGACGCGGTAGAGGCCGTCCGGACCGTCGTGCTCCGGGACGCCGAAGGGGACGCCCGAGATGTCGAAGCAGCAGAAGCGCGGGTCGTCGCGGACGAGCGACCACGTGCCGTCGCCCTGGTGGGTGTCGAGGTCGACGACCATCGCCCGGGCGATCGTCCCGCGCCCCATGAGGAGGCGCGGCGCCACGACGAGGAAGTTGAACGTGCAGAAGCCGCCGCCGTGGTCGCGCCGCGCGTGGTGCGCGCCGCTCGCGAGGTGGGCGGCGATCCCGTCGCGGAGCGCGAGCTCGCAGCCGGCCACCTGGCCGCCGGCCGTGTGGAGGACGAGGTCGCGGAAGGCCTCGGACCAGCGGAACCCCTGGCTCTGGGCGAGGGCGCGCGGCTCGCCGGCGAGCACGGCGTCGACGTACCGCTCCCCGTGCGCCAGCAGGAGCGCCTCGCGCTCGATCGGCCGCGGGGCGACGACGCCCGCCGGGGCGACGAGCCCGGCCGCGAGCGCCGCCTCGAACACCTCCTTCTGCTTCCGCGTCGAGGTGAGCGAGGTCGCTTCCGGGCAATGGTAGACGTCGCCGTAGATGACTTTCACGGTCGCGGCCTCTAAGATAGCGGCCATGTCGCGTCCTGACGAGACGGATCGTCGTGCGAGGCCCGTTTCCCGCTTCGAACCTTCGCGGCGTCATCGCGGAGCTCAATCCCCTCCTGCGCGGCCGGGGCAACTACTTCCGGACGGGCAACGCGTCGACGAAGCTCCGGCAGGTCGACTCGTTCGTGCGCAGGCGACTCCTCCGGCTCCTCGGCCGGCGGGGCGGCGATCGTGCGAAGCCCGTCCGTGCGAAGGAGTGGACCTGGGACCGGCTTCAGGGCCTCGGACTTCACCGATGGCTCGGGACCATCCGCTGTCCTGGAGAGCGAATCGCAGCATGAGAAGACTGTCGGTAAGCCGTCTGCCGGAGATCGGCACGTACGGTTCGAGAGGGGGACACAGGAGCCCGGGCCCGCAAGGGCACCGCGCCTGAGCTCTACCAATGGGCCCGGACGACGAGGTCACCTCCCTCCTCGCGACCTTCCGCCAGGACCTGCCGCTCGCCCAGGCCGAGACCCCGCCGGCGGCCTGGTACACGGACCCGCGCCTCCACGAGGTCGAGCGCGAGCGCGTCTTCTTCAAGACCTGGCAGCCCGTCGGGCATGTCGGCCAGGTGGACGCCCCGGGCCGCTTCTTCACGGTCGACCTCTGCGGCGAGCCGGTCGTCGTCGTCCGCGACGAGGCCGGCGCGCTCCGCGCCTTCTCGAACGTCTGCCGGCACCGCGGCTCGACCGTCGCCTGCGGCGAGGGCCGGGCGACGTTCCTCCGCTGCCCTTACCACGGCTGGGTCTACGGGCTCGACGGCAAGCTCTGCGGCGGGCCGCCCGAGTTCGAGGGCGTCCTCGGGTTCGACCGCGGCCGGAACGGGCTGCCGCCCGTGCGGGTCGAGACGTTCGGGCCGATCGTGTTCGTGAACCTCGACCCCGACGCGGCCCCGCTCCGCGACTCGCTCGGCGACCTGCCGGAGCGGCAGCCGGAGGCGAGCGTCTCGGGCCGCCGCTTCGTCGAGCGGCGCGAGTACGTCGTCGCCTGCAACTGGAAGGTCTACGTCGACAACTTCCTCGAGGCCTACCACGTCCCGCACGTCCACCCGGCCCTGAACGCCGTCCTCGACTACGCCTCGTACGTGACCGAGGCCCGGGGCCCGTACGTCCTCCAGTGGAGCCCGACGCGGGCCGTGAAGGAGGGCGGGGCCGGGGCCGAGAACTACTGGGCCTACGCCCCGCAGGGCTCGATCGCCCGCTACTGGTGGGTCTTCCCGGGCTTCATGCTGAACGTCTACGAGAACGTCGTCTCGGGGAACTACATCCGCCCGGTCGGCCACGACCGGACGCTCTGCGTCTTCGACTTCTTCGCCGCCCGCGACGAGGGCGTGAAGGAGAGCGTGAAGGCGAGCCACGACATCCAGCTCGAGGACATGTCGATCTGCGAGAAGGTCCAGGCGGGCCTGCGCTCGCGCACCTACCGGCGCGGCCGTTACTCGGTCCTGCGCGAGAACGGCCTCCACCACTTCCACCTCCTGCTCTCGCGGGCGCTCCGCGCCTCCAACGGGTCGTGAGCGCCGTCCCCGAGGTCCTGATCGGCCTCGCCGCCGGCGACGCCCTGGGCGGGCCGTTCGAGTTCCTGACGCCCGAGGAGGTGCGGGCGCGCTACGGCGACGTCACGGGTCCCGTCGAGCGCAACCTCGGACCGAGCCCGTTCGCGCCCGGCGAGCTCACCGACGACACGCAGATGGCGCTCTGCCTGCTCGCCGCCTACCCGGCCGACGATGGGCTCGTCGCCCGCGCTCGCGCCGCGTTCCGGGACTGGCTCGCGGGCCGGCCGCGCGACGTCGGGGCGCTCACCCGGGCGGCCCTCGAGACGGACCCCTTCGCCGCCTGGAAGGCGTCGGGCTTCCGGAGCTGCGGCAACGGCGCCCTCATGCGGGCGGCGGCCTCGGTCGCGGCCGGCCGGCGCGGCGACGACCTGCTCGCGGACGCGGTCCTCCTCGGCGCGGTCACGCACGCCGACCCGCGATCGCTGCTCGCCTGCGCCGTCTACTGCGCGGGGCTGCGGGCGCTCGTCGACGGGGCGAGCTACCGGGCGGCCTGGGAAGAGGCGGTCGAGTCGGCGACCCGTCTCGACCTCGAGGCGGCGGTCGCGGGCCCGTTCGGGGCCGAGGACGCGGGCGCCGTGGCCTCGCGCCGCGGCGACGCCCTGCGGGAGGTCTGGCGCGCCGTCCGCGACGCCCAGCTCGGCCGCGGGGCCGGCAACGGCGGCTACGCCGTCTCGACCCTCCAGACGGCCATCGCGCAAGGCGCCGCGCCGTCGTTCGCCGAGGGCATCCTCCCCGTGGTCCGCGCGGGCGACGACGCCGACACCGTCGCGGCCGTGACCGGCGCGATCCTGGCCGCGCGCGGGCTCCCGCCGCCGCCCGGCTGGCTCCGCGACCTCCGGTGCCGCGAGCGCTTCGCCGCCTGGCCGTGGGGCGACTCGATCCGCGGCGAGGAGGTCCTGCGGCGCCTGCGCCAGGCGTGCCTCCGCGCCGCCGGCTGACCGATCGGTCAAGCCGAGGCTGACCGCGCGGTCAGCCCGGGAAGCGGGCGACGAGCGCGCGCAGGCTCCGCGGCGCCTTCCGCACGAAGGCGGCGAGCTGGCCGCCCTGGGCGAAGCGGGCGAGCGGCCCGGCCGCCCGGCGCACGTCGGCCGGGTCGGCGCGCTCGCGACCGGCGGCCGCCGCGAGCCCTTCCGCCCCGGCGACGACGAGGTAGGCCAGGAGGACGATCGCGCCCAGGGCGGCCTCGACCTCGAGGCGGGCGTCGGCGACCGTGAACCCCTCGACGAGGCCGCGCACGACCGCCCGCGCCTCGGCGCGCGCGCCCCCGGTCAGGCGTCCGAGGGCGTCGCGCCAGGCGTCGCCCTCGAGGAGGCGGGCCGCGGCCGCCCCGGGAGAGAGCTCCGGGCCGTCCTCCTCGCCCCCGCCCGAGAGGGCGAGGACGGCGAGGCCGAGGACGAGGCGCAGCGCGTCCGCGAACGGGGGCGGCGGCGGCGCGACCTCGCCTCCCGCGGCGGCCGCCCCCGGCGCCTTCGCCTCGGCCGCGGCGAGCGCGTCGCGGAAGCCGGCGAAGGCCGCCTCGAGCCCGGCCGCCGACCCGACGAGCGCGCCGAGCCGGCGGTTCAGGGCGACGACATCGGCCCAGGGAAGCTGCGGGCCGCCCTGCCGGACCGGCAGGCTCTCCGGGACGAGGTTCAGCTCGAGGGCGCGGGCGTGGGCGCGGACGCGCGCGTCCGCGTTCCGGACGTACTGCCCGATGTTCTTCCCGATGACGCCGAGCCGCGCCCGGAAGGGGAGCGGCCGCCCGAGGTCGAGCCACGGGACGTAGAGCGGCTCGCAGTCGCGGCGCTGGACGAAGATCCCGACGCTCAGGCGCGGGCGGGCGCGCGGTCCCGCCCGCGAGCCCCAGTGCAGGAGCCCGAGGTTCCAGCCGAGGACCGTCCCGCGCCGCGCCGGGAGCGCGCGGACGCTCTTCAGGTCCTTCACCTCCCTCGACGCCAGGGCATCCGGGTAGCTCGGGTCGAACGAGGCCGGGAGCACGTAGATGCAGGAGCCCGAGGCCGGCGCGTCGCTGAGGGCGATCCAAGCCGTCACCGCCGTCGGCCGCCGGTCGCGGTCGAGGAAGCGCGCCTCGGGCCAGTCGCGGTGGGGGGAGAAGCCGCTGTCCGTCGAGGCGTCCGCGTACCACGCCCACACGTCCGGGACGACGGCGACGGGGCCGCCGAGCACGGCCTCGAGCGCCGGCAACACGCCGGCGACGAGGCCCCAGAGCTCGTCGTAGACGGCGATGAAGACGGGCCGGATCCCTCGCTCGTGAAGCCGCGCGACCCCCCGGGCGAGCGGCTCGACATCCTCTCCCCGCACGAGCGCGTCGAGCTCGAAGTAGCCGTCCTCCAGGAGCGAGGCCTGCTGCGCCGTCACCTCCGCCGCCGCCCGCGCTCGCACCGGCGCCTTCGCTCCGTCCCCGACGCCGAGCCACGGGACGAGCTCCCGCCAGAACTGCGGGTCCTCGCACCGGCGCTCGAGCTCGGCCTGGTCCATGGCTCTCCCGTCCCTTTCCCCACCGTACCCGGCCCTTCTCCCCTTCACCATTCCCCGTCTCCCACCTCCCCCTCGTTTGCCCCTCTCCTCCCCATTGTTTATCCTCTCTCGTTTCCGGTCATGCGCGGCGATCACCTGATCCACGTCCGCACGGGCCCGCTCTTCGAGGCGCTCCGCGCGGACCTCTACGGCCCGGACCCGGACCCCGAGGCGGGCGGGCGCTTCACGACGCTCGCCCGCCGCGTCGAGGACCTGGTCGAGCACGAGTGCGCGACGCTCGAGGAGGAGCTGAAGGACCTCTACGCCCCCTTCAGCCCCGAGGACCTCGGCGCGGGCGACGCGCCGCTCGAGGGCGAGGCGCGGCGCCAGGCGCTGCGCCGGTTCGTCGAGCGCCTGGCGGCGATCTTCACCCGCTCGAACTTCGTCTCGGTGCCGCGGGCCGAGCTCGAGGGGACCGGGGCGAAGGCCCAGACGACGAAGGGCCTGCGCGTCATCATCGACCTCGACGCCTACGACGAGTTCCACATCTACTACCGCGGCGACGCCGAGACGCGCCGCCCCGCGAACGGGGCGGGGGCGATCCTCGCCCGGCTCGCGCGCCGGCCGGCGCGCCTCGAGACGGTCCCGGTCTACCGCATGGTCGCCCTCGTCACCAAGCTCAAGGACGAGCCGCATCTCCGGATCAAGCTCTTCAAGGACGTGCCGAAGGAGGACATCCAGTGCCTCCTCCCGAACACGCGCGTCGCCATGCGGCTCGTCGACAAGTCGCGGATCGGGCTCTCCTCGGGCGGGGCCCTCTTCTCGAGCGTCAAGTTCGCCGTCTCGGGCGCGGCCAAGCTCGGGGCCGCGTGGATGGGGCCGGTCGGCTTCGTCGCGTTCCTCCTCTACCTCGGGAAGACGACCCTCCAGTTCTTCCGCCTGCGCGAGCGCTACCAGGCGAACCTCATCCGCGAGCTGTTCTACCAGAAGCTCGACAGCAACCTCGGGGCGATCAACCGCCTGGTCGACGCGACCGAGGAGGAGGAGGCGAAGGAGACGGTCCTCGCCTACGCCTTCCTCGAGCGGGCCCGCGAGCCCCTCGACCTCGCGACCCTCGACCGCACGGTCGAGCGCTACATAGCCGACCGGTTCAAGGTCGAGGCCGACTTCGAGGTCGACGACGGCGCCCGCAAGGTGATCGCGCTCGGCCTCGCGCGCGAGACGGCCGACGGACGGCTCGAGGCGGCGCCCCTCGGCCGCGCCCTCGAGACCCTCAGGCGGCGCTGGATCGAGATCGGCGACGGGGCGCCCGCCGGCCCGCCGGGCGCGTCCCCCGGCCAGATGCTTGCCCGCCCGGGCCCGGGCGCGGTATAAACGGGCTCCATGTGCCCGCCCCGCAAGACCGTCGCCGCCCTCGCGGTCCCGTTCGCGCTCGCGCTCGCCGCCGCCGCCCTCGCCCGGCCCGCGGCCGCCGACGACGATGCCCCGAAGGGCCCGTTCGGGACGATCGCCTGCCCGGCGAAGAGCTTCAGCTACGAGCTGACGGAGGAGGACGCCCTCTGGGCCGTGCGCATGCTCGTCGGCGAGTCGGGCGGCGAGGGCGACGCGGACGACGCCGCCGTCCTCTGGTGCATGCTCAACAGCTACGCGATCCGCCCCCTCCGCGGCTACGAGACGTTCACGGCCTTCATCCGCGCGTACTGCACGCCGCTCCAGCCCTACCTGAAGTCGCAGGGCGCGATCGACCGGCACCGCAAGGCGAAGACGCCCATGGTCGAGGTCGAGCCCGGCAGGTGGCAGCTCAAGCGCCACGTCGACATCCAGGCGCGTCCCTGGGCGAAGCTCCCGGCCAGGGCGCGCGAGCTCGTCCTCCAGGTCTTCCGCGGCGAGAAGGCGAGCGTCTGCGGCAACGCCACCCAGTTCTGCTCGACGGCCGTCTACTTCAAGGACGAGCACGACCGCCGCCCGACCGACGAGGAGCACCGGGACTACACGCGGCGCTACGCCGAGAAGAAGAAGTGGACCTGGGTCGAGGTCGAGGGCGCGAACCCGCGCAACAACGTGTTCTTCGAGGAGCAGCGCTTCCAGGACCTGCCTCGCCCGGCGGTCGCCGTCCGCAAGCCGAAGCGTTGACCGGGCGGTCAGCCCACCCGGCCGGCGGCGGCGTCAGTCGGCGGCGGCCGGGCGGTCCAGGATCTCGCGCACCTTCCGGGCGAGCGCGTCGGCCGCGAACGGCTTCGGGACGAAGGCGTCCGGCCGGATCTCGAGCCCCTCGGCGTCGAGCTTCTCGCCGGCGTAGCCCGACATGAAGAGGACCTTCGCGGCGGGGCGCCGCGCCTTCACGTCCTCGGCGACCTTCGGCCCGCGGAGGTCCGAGAGGATCACGTCGGAGAGGATGAGGTCGATCGGCCCCTCGCGCCGGTCGGCGATCCCGAGCGCCTCGTAGCCCGAGCGCGCCTCGAGCACCGTGTAGCCGAGCCGCCGGAGGACGCGGACGGTGATGTCGCGGACGGCGTCCTCGTCCTCGATGACGAGCACGGTCTCGGTCCCGCCGCGGACGGGCTCGGCCCGCGGGCGCGCGCCCGCCGGCCGGGCGTCCGCGCCGAGGGCCGGCAGGTAGACGTGGACGGCGGTGCCGCGCCCGGCCTCGCTCTCGACCTCGACGAGCCCGCCGTGCTGGACGACGATCCCGTGGATCATGGCCAGGCCGAGCCCGGTCCCCTTGCCCTTCGGCTTGGTCGTGAAGAAGGGCTCGAAGATGTGGCGCTTCACGTCCTCCGTCATGCCGCAGCCGGTGTCGGCGATCGTCAGGTGGACGAAGCGCCGCGGCTCGTCCGGTCCGCCGGGGCCCGCGCCGGGCCCCGCGCCGGCCCGTTCGTCCTCCGGCCCCCGCTCCCCGCCGAGCCGTCCGGCGAAGACGGCCGCGCGGGCCGCGATCGACGCCGCCTCGGCCGGCTCGTCGACGCTGTGCGTGGAGACCGAGAGCCGCCCGCCGCGCGGCATGGCGTCGCGGGCGTTGATCGCGAGGTTCATCACGACCTGGTCGAGCTGGCCGGCGTCGACGCGGACGGCCCCGAGGTCGCTCGCGAGCGCGAGCTCGAGCTGGATGTCCTCGCCCAGGATCCGGCGCAGCATCTTCGTCATCCCCTCGACCGCGTCGTTGACGCCGAGGACGCTCGGGGCGATGACCTGGCGCCGGCTGAAGACGAGGAGCTGGCGGGCGACGCCGGCCGCCCGGTCCGCCGACTTGCGGATCTCCTTCAGGAGCGGGAGGAGCGGGTGCTCGGCCGGCAGCTCCATGAGGGCGAGGTCGCAGAAGCCGAGGACGCCGGTGAGCGCGTTGTTGAAGTCGTGGGCGACGCCGCCCGCGAGCTGGCCCACGGCCTGGAGCCGCTCGGCCTGCTGGAGGGCCGCCTCGTCGGTCCCGCCGGGCTCGACCCGGCGATAGGAGCCGTCGCGGCGCCGGATGCGGTGCTCGGGGACCGGGACCTTGGCCCCCGCGGCGAGGCCGCGCTCGAAGGCGTCGCGCACGCGCGCTCGGTCGTCGGGGTGGACGTACTCGAAGAAGTCGCGGCCGACCTCGTCGCCCGACGCCTCGCCGAGGAGCGACTGCATGGCCGGCGTGAGGTAGACGATCTTCCCGTCGGCGCCGAGGACCGTCAGGAGGTCGGAGACCGCGGCGATCAGCGATCGGTGGCGCAAGGGCGGCTAGTCCGCGCGCTCGAAGCGGATGCGGAACCGGTCGCCCGTGGCGCTCGCCGAGGCGACCTTGATGATCCGCGGGCGGCCGTCGAAGGTCCAGGCGTCGATCGTGCGCGTCTCGTCGCCGGGCCGGACGTAGTCCTGGCGGGCGACGCCCGTGGGGACGCCGTCCTGGTCGAGGACCTCGACCCGCCACCAGGTGAGGTCGAGGGAGCGCGGGTCGCCCTCCGAGCGGACGTCGATCACGACCTTCGCCTTCCCCGGCGGGAGGATGACGCGGGCGTACTGCGGGCTGTAGCCCTGGCCCACGGTCGTCACGATGTCACGGGTCGGGTCGTGGGGCGTCGGCAGGTCGATGTCGCGCGAGAGGCGGCCCCCCGACCCCGACCCCGACCCCGAGCTCGCGCCGGCGCCGGTCCGGCCCGGGCCGGGAACGGCCTCGAGGCCGGCCCCCGGAACCCCCGCCCCCGCCCCCGCCCGCCGGATGTTGCCGGCCTCGATGAACTCGGCCGTCCAGCGGGGCGCCGGCACGAAGGCCTCGTGCAGGATCTCGCCGCGGTAGACGAAGCGGGCGCGCGCGATGTTGCGCGGGAGGCCGGGGTCGGGACCGGTGACCCGCTCCCAGCGGTCGATCTCGCACCGCACGCCCTCCGGCTGCGGGGCGTTCGCCGTCATGAGCACGCCGGCCGAGCCCTTCCAGCCCTCGAACTCGCAGACGACGCTGCAGTCCTTGACGTACGGCCAGAGGCCCCAGACGCGGGCGTGGACCGCCGCCTTCGACTCGTAGTCGGCGTACGAGACCGAGTCGATGCGGGCGGCGTAGCAGCCCTGGAGGAGGAGTCCGAGACCCAGCAAGGCGAAGGCGGCGGCGCGCGGCATGGCGTTCTCCGGGCATCTCGCCCCGGGACGCCGGCCATGATACACCACCGCCCGGCGATCCGCCACGCGGGCTCGGGCTCGGGCGCGGGCTCAGTTCGCCTTGGCCAGCTTCTCGATGTTGCGCGCCATCGACTCCATGAAGTGCTTGGAGCTGCCGCTCCAGCCCATGAGCTTGCGCGCGAGCGTCCCCACGGGCTTCGCGGCCTTGCCCTGGTCGAAGAGGACGAGCTTCGTCTGCCCCGTGCCCACCGGCTCGAGCTCGAAGCCCCAGGCCATCTCCGGGAAGAGCTTGTCCATGCCGGTGTCCGTGGCGATGACCTTCTCCATGTAGCGGCGCTTGTACTGGCGGTCGACGATCTCCATGGTGAGGGTCTTCCCGTCGCCGCGGACGTACGTGTGGCGCGTGAGCGGCGCCGTGTAGCCCTCCTTGGCCACGTCGAGGAGCTTCTCGCCGAGCGTCGCGCCCTTCACCTCCTTCACGCCGCCCCCGTCCATGTCGGTCGGGAACCACTCGGGCGTGCGGCGCGGGTCGGACACGATCGCCCAGACCTTGTCGACGGGCGCGTCGAGGACGACCTCGTGCCGCCCCTTGAACTCGGGGTCGGAGCCGAAGCCGATCGCCGCCGCCCCGCCGATCGCGAGGACGACGAGGAGGAGCAGGACCTTCACGAGCTTCATCATGTCAGGGAGCCCTCACGGTTCGCGGTCCCCAGCGCGGCGTGTCCAGCTTGCGCGCCACGTGGCGGAGCCGGTCGTTCCTGTCGAAGGAGAGGATGAGCGTGCTCTCGACGCCGTGCCGGTCCGAGCGCTTGACGACGTCGAGGTAGTAGCGGAGGACGAGCGAGGTCTCCCGGACCTCGCGGTAGCGGTAGGTGAAGTGCATCTCGTCGCCGACGATCCGGATCTCGTCGGGCGGCCCGAGCGAGGCGGCGACGTCGGCGGCGGTCGCGCCGCTCCCGGGCTCCGGCAGCTCGGCCGCGAGGAAGCGGTCGTCGCCGGCGCGGTCGATGCCCATGCGGCAGCCGGCGAGGGCGATCGGCCCGATCCCGACGGCGAGGCCGAGGGCGAGGGCGAGGGCGAGCGGGAGCCGGCGGGCGGGCCCGGTCATCGTCCGGCCTCCCCGGCCTCCCCGGCCTCCCCGGCGTCCTCCTCGTCCTCGTCCTCGGGGCCGCCGTTCGTGGCGACGACGCGCAGGACGTCGTCCCGGTCGAAGAAGAGGACGGTCTTGTAGGCCATCTCGGTCCGGATCGACAGGTACCACGAGAGGATCGAGAGCCCCGGGATCGGGACGAGCTGCGCGACGCCGGGCGGCAGGCCCACGCGGATGTCGAGGTCGTGGTTCACTTCGGCCCCGTAGGCCATGATGCTCCCGCTCTCGCGCTTGATCCAGCGGCGCGGCGGCCCGAGGAGCCGGAGGCAGTCGACCGCCGCCAGGCCCGGCCTTAGGGCGGCGCGCTTCTCGGCGGGGAGCGGCTTCCCGGTCGTCCGGTCCTTCTCGACGACGAACGAGAGCCCGGCGACGGCGAACTGGAGCCCCCGCGCGAACGGGAGGAAGAAGTTCAGGCGCCTCACGAAGTCCCGCGGGTACGGGCGCAGCAGGGCGTCGACGTTGCCGGCGCGCGGGCCGCCGTCGCCCCGGATCTCGAGGCGCTCGCCGGCGACGTAGGGGTGGATGTAGCCGGCCGGGCTTATGGGGCCTATGTAGGCGTCGTGGATGAGCCCGGCCGCCCCGCAGCCGGCCGTGAGGGCCGCCAGCAGGACCGGCCCGAGCGCGAGGAGGGCGACCCTCAATCGTCGCCCTCCTCCTCGGGTGGCTCGGGCTCGGCGTCGGTCTGCTTCGAGAAGGCGAGGTACTTCACGATGTCGGCCCCGTCGAAGACGACGAGGAGGGTGTCCGCGAACTTCACCCGCTTGAAGTACGTGTAGATGAGGACGAAGGTTATGAACGTCTCGTCCTCCTCCTTGTACTCGTACGTGTAGACGTCCTCGCGCGTCGCCCTCTCGGGCGGCCCGGGCTCGGGCGTGCGCTGGAAGGCGGTCGGGGGCCCGAAGATGTCGAGGACCTCCTGCTTGGTCGTCTTCCCGATCTTCACCCTCGCGACGTCGAGCGCCGAGATCACGCGGCCCTCGACCTGGGTGCCGGTGACGCAGCCCGTGAGCCCGACAAGAGATGCGAGGACGACGACGACGACGCGAGGCGCTCCGCGCCCGACCGTTCTCATGGAGGTCCCCTGTTTTCGAGAGAAGGGGGAGGCTAACGAAGGCGCCCATCGTTGTCAACGACGGCGCGGCGCGGGCGGCGGCGCTCCCGCGGTCCGCACCCGGGACGGAACTTCTGGCATGCGCGGTGCGTCATGCGGGATGGCCGCAGCCCCGAGCAGGCACGGGCCCTGAAAAGAGCGGCCGGAAGGAACGACGCAACATGAGCAATCACAACGACAACGGCAATCAAGACCGGGACCGCGCCCTCGTGGCGCGCCGGACGAGCCTCGAGAAGACGGTCCCCGGGCTGCCGGTCCCGGCGGTGCCGGCCGCCGCCGATTCATTGCACGACGGGACCGCGTCACCCGACGCGAGGGCGCCCGAGGCGCGCCCGGACACGCCGACCCTCGCGAACATCCCGGCGGTTCGGGACGAGGTCGCGGGGTTCGTCGCCGGCGAGGCGCGCCTGCCCCGCGACCTCCCCCCGATCCACGTCCCGGCGCGGGCCCCGCGCCGGGCGCGGAGCGACCGCATCGCCCGGATCCTGCGGGCGATCCGCGAGGAGGACCTCGACGGCCCGCTCCCCGACGACCCGCGCCCCGACGGCCCCTCCCCGGTGGGCCCGACCGACGATCCGCTCCCGCCGCGCTCGGCCGCCGCCTAAACCGCGCCCTCCTCGAGCAGCAGCCGGATCCCGTTCGGGTCGACGATCTCCACCGCTCGGGCGAGCCCCTGGACTCGCCCGGGGGCCGGCACCTCGACCCCCTTCTCCCGCAGCTCGGCGACGAGCGCCTCGAGGTCGCGGACCCCGAACGCGATCCGCAGCCGCCGGAACGGCGAGCGGCGCCGGTCCTGCCCGCCCTCATCGCGCGGCTCGCGGAACAGCAGGCGCAGCTCGCCCGCCCGGAGCGCCGCCTCGCGCCGCCCCACCTCGCCCTTGATCGTCACCTGGAACCCGAGCCGCCGCCAGAACCGGACCGTCTCGTCGAAGTCCCGGGGCTCGATCTCCAGCCGCTCGATGCCGCGCAACCGCTGCTTGCTCGGGATGATGGAGTCGCCCACGCGCCGGATTGTAAGGCCGCTCCCAGCCCGCGTAAAGCGCCCCGCCCGCGGCTTGACACCCGCCGCCGCCGGGCGTAGACTGACGCCGCTTCACCCCGCCGTGCGCCCATAGCTCAATTGGATAGAGCGTTGGCCTCCGGAGCCAAAGGTTGCAGGTTCGAGTCCTGCTGGGCGTACCACCTTCTTTCCCGCGTCTTTCCTGAAGAATCGCCCTTCGACCCTCGCCGCAAGTCCTGATTTCTTGTCGGCAGCGTGCTGCACGTAAGTGCTGATTTGTCGGTCGAAATGACGCCAGAGTCCCCCAAGTTTCCCCCCAAGTCACTCGACCCCCCATCAGGCCCAGAGACGCCCACCGAGTGCGGATCTTCTGTCGCCTGCACTCGCGGATGCGCTTGGGAGCTGGTATCCGCAGCCCGCTCCGCCGCGGGAACCGCGGGCGGCAGGCGCTCGACGGCGTCCTTCAGGTTCAAGAGCCGGACGTCGGTATACACCTGCATGGTCAAGTCGATGGACGAGTGCCGGGCCAGGGCTTGCGCCTCCTTCGGGTGGACCTTCGCCACGGCCAGGCCGGTGATGAACGTCTTCCGAAGGGAGTGGAAGTCCGCGAAGCGTCCCTCCTCGTCCTGGTAGGCGATCCCCGCGGCCTCCAGGTCCTTCCGGAACGTCCGCATGGTCGGGAAGACGTCGCCGGGAAAGATGAGCGCGGCCCCCGGGGCGTCGCCCATCCAGTCCTTGAGCGCCCGGGCGAGATCGGACCGGAGCGGCACCCACTCGTCGCGCCGCGCCTTCGCCACAGCCGCCGGCAGGTTGACGCGCTCGCCCTCGAAATCGAGGTCGCGTCGCTTGAGCTGTCGGGCCTCGCCGCGACGGAGCCCCGTCCCGACAACCGTGGCGTAGAGGAGGGCCCGGCCCCAGCCGAGCCGGCGGAGCTTCTTCTCCAGCTTCGGCGACACGCCCGACCTCACGCGCAGCCTCTTGGCGTCGGTCAGTGGCCGGACCCGGCTGGCCCCAAGCAGGCGGGGCAGCTCGTCGGGCGTGAACGACCGCCGCACCCGTCGCCGGTCCGTCGCCTCGTTCAGCGGCGCGAGGCTCACGAACGGATCGAACGGCACCCGGCGCTCGCGCGCGAGCCAGCGCCCGAACTGCCTCAGGGCCGCATAGTGGCGATTGACGCTCCGAGCCGAGAGCCCGCGTTCGCGGAGACCCGTCAACCAGCCGCTCGCCCGGGCGCCGTCGAGGTCGGTGAGGCTCGCCGCACCGGTCGCCTTCCGGAAAGCCCTCAAGCAGTCTCGTCGGTCGTTGTAGTGGTGCTCGGTGACGCCCTTCGCTTCCAGCGATGTGAGCAAGTCGGCGACGTGCTCGGCAAGCGGCAGGGCCCTCTGATCCTCGAACGGATCGACTGCGCCGGCAGCCCGCAGCTCGGCCTTCCGCATCAGCTCGCCGGCCTTGATCTCGGCGGCGCGGCGGTCCTTGATGCCGAGGCTCACGCGATGGCGCCGCCCCTCGCGCTCGTATTCGAGCCACCACACGCGAGCCGTCTTCAGCGTGCCGTCCCTGTCCCGGTACTTCGGTCGGTAGATGTGCATACCTCTCCTACGCCCGCTTTCGGCGGGTCACGCCAGTCGGACCCGGTCTCGCGCCGCCCTTGCCGTCAACGTTGCTGCGCCGCTGCTCGACGAAGCTCGCAAGATCCTGCGGATCGACTCGCAAACATCGTGGCGACACTCGGACCACCGGGAACTTACCCAGCGCGATATGCGCTCGGATCGTCCTCACCGAAATCCCGAGGAATCTCGCCGCTTCGTGGACGGTGAGGAGCCGAGCCCCAAACGGCTCCAGTTCCTTCGCCGACCCCGCGACCCCGCGACCCCGCGACCCCGCGACCTTCCTGTCGGCATGTGCTTCGCGGCCATTGCGCATGATGGGGAACCTCCTGCAATTTGTCCCTTTGCAGGAGTAGTAGAGGTGGGACTCGCTGCCGGTCCTTTCCGCTCTTTCGTCATTGATGCTCCTGCCGGCGTCTCCCGGACGGTCGTCCGCGACATTGGGCGCTTACGGCTTCCCACGACTTCGCCCGCGAGCGGGCCGTTCCGGCCCCGGCAACGCGGGCGCCGACGTCGGCGGCGCCGCCCCGACCTTCGCCTCCTCGATGTCGAGCGCCCGCCCGAGAAGGACGCGGACGGCGTCGGAGCGGCTCACGCCCAGGTACGGGGTCTCGCGCCGCATTCGCTCGACGTGCCGCTCCAGGCGCTCGACGAGATCCCCCGGCACCCGGGCCGTTAGCAACACGTCCTTCACGTCCTTGCCGCCCCGCTTCATTCTCCCCCGCCCGCCAGCAAGCGTCGCTGGCCTCCTGGTTCTCTGCCCGTGCTCACGCCGCCAGGGCCGGCGAAGGCCCACCGTTCCCCGTGGCGGGTCCAGTCACGCTCTCGGCGGCCTCCTGCCGCGTCCGCTTCAGGATCGCGTGGACCTGCGCGAGGCCGAGCGGGCGTCCCGCGCGACCGATGAAGCCCCGGCAGGCGAGGTCCAAAGCGATGTCGCGGAAAGAGCGCCCGGCGGCACGGAGCGCGACGGCCTCCGCGATGATCATCTGCTCGCGGTCCTCGCGCTCCAGGCGCCCCTCGGGAGTCGCGCGGAAGCCGAAAGGCACGTTCCCAGCCCGCTCGCCGCGCGCCCGCTTGGCCTTCAGGGCGGCCTTCGTGCGGGCGCCGATCAGCAGACGCTCGTGCTCGGAAAACGCGTCAATGATCCGGCGCATGAGGATCGCGGTCGGGTCGTCCCCGTCGGTTCCCTCGCCTGCCGCGGAGACCACCCGGGCGCCCTTGCGCGCGATGAGCCGCTCGACGAGCGCCACGGCGACGACGTCACGGCCGAGCCGGTCGCGCTTCGCGACAAGTAGGATGTCCCCTCGGCGAAGGGCGTCGATCGCCGCGAGCAGGCCCGGCCGATCTTCGGCCGCGAGGCTACCGGAAAGCCCGGCGTCTTCGTAGACGCCCGCGAGCAGAGCGCCGAGGCGAGTGGCGGCTGACGTGAGGGCTGCCCTCTGCGCTTCGAGACCGAGGCCCGAGGTCGCCTGCTCGGTCGTGGAAACTCGCAGGTAGCCGATCGCGCGCACTCGGGCCCTCCTCCGACGACGCCCATTGTAAGCGAGTGTATTACAAATAGCAATGAGATTATGTCGCCTTTCGGAGGAGCGCGCGAAGGTCATCAGCGCGTTACGTCCGCGCGTTCCCCGAGGCGTGTGTGGCCGAAGAGGTCGCCGCTGCGGCAGGGAAGCTGGGCACGGTCGAGGGCGCGGACGCCGCCGAGTGGATCGCTCAGCGGTTGCGGAGGGAGATCGCCGACTTGGGCGACGATTCGACAGCCTAAGCCCTCCGCGCTCAGGCCCGGTGAAGGGCCACTTCAGCCTACTTCGGCACGCTGAATGACGTCGCCTTCAGCTCCGGCCACGCGCGACGAGCGCTCCCGCCCCGTCGCCGGCGCGAGCCCTGACCTTGCGCGCACGCCACCTTCCTTCCCAAGCGATCCTTGCGAGCTGTCCCGGCATGAGCCGCTCGACCGAGACGTACCCTGCGCACTTTTTGCCCTCGTACTGGAGCCTGTCCTCGACGTGTAATCCAAGCTGGAACCAAGTGGGAGGCGAGGACCTTGGCACGAGGTAGAGACCGGCCCTCCAATCGTAGGGCTTGGTGTCGAGTGGAATGAGGCAGCGGGGCAGCGCGAGGTTGTAGTGCTCGAAAGGAGCGATTGTCGGCTTGCCAGTGGGGGCCCGCAAGAGCGAACGGTCTTTCCAACCGCTTGGCTCGACGACGTGGAGGTAGGACAGAAGTGAGCGGGAGAGGGGCTCCTCGGCGCGTCCTGCAATCCAAGTGATCAGCCCGATCTCCACGGTGTCGGCCCAGGACAAGCTCTCATTGAAGACCGCGATGTCGAGCGTCAAGTACGCGCCGGGCTGTACCGGGTGCTGTTCCAGCTTCACGCTCAGTATCGAGAGTGCCAAGTCCGGATGCTGCCGCCGGCCCAACACGAGGTCGGCGAGGAGGTAGCCGGGCACCTCCACGGTGTTGGCGTCGAGGCGCATGTAGTAGACGAGCATGCCGTCCTTCACGCACGGCACGAGCCTCGGCGAGCGCGCCGTCGCGACGACGAGTACGCTTCCGTCGGGGTGGTCGATCCTGTGGAAGCGAGGCGGCGGACTGAGGTCGGCGGCGAGCGGCTTCACGCACCCGGCCGCCCACTCGGTCGGCGGCTTTCCGCCAGGGGCCGAGCATCCGGTCACCTTCAGATCGTTGCTGACCCCGACGATGAGAAGGCCGCCGGCCGCGTTGGCGAAGCCGGACACGTACCTGCGGAGTTCGTATGGGGCGTTCTCCTTCTGCGCCCAGTCCCGGTGCTTGTAGTCGAGGTGGAGGTCCTCGCGAACCGGCTGCGAGAGCATGGAGTCGAGGTCAGAGGCCGACAGCTCCTTGCCTTCGAGCACCTGGTTCAGCAGGTCGAGTGTCGGGATCGTTCGGGGCATCTCGTCAGAGCCTCCTCAGCAGCCGGAGCCCGGTTCACCGGCGGTTCACTACCTGAGCCTACCGCACGGGTCTGACATCACGCGGCGGGCAGACGACGCGGAGGCGAAGCTGACCCCTGACGGCTTGTCCTCGACACCAGCGTTCGCCCACCGCTGGGTCGCCGAACAGGAAGGCGTGAAACGAATCCGAGCGTCGCTCCACGGCTATCAGGTGCGTAAACGGACAGCGAGGGCGCGGCCGAGTCGCAGGACAATCGGAGCGGAACCGCGATGAAGGTCGAGGGAGCAGCTACGTCCGCCGCTTGTTCGTTGGCGGGGTCAGTTCGCGCTCGGCCTCGGCCAGGCGCACGATCTGTCTGAAGATCGCGCTCATGAGCGCCCTTGACCTCGGCTCGAAGGAGCGGAGCCGCTCCGTGAGCCAGGCGGCCGCGATGTCCTCTTCCTGCGCGATGCCGGGGCGGTCGAACATGAAGAGCTGGAGCGGCTCTACAGCCAGGCCCTCGGCCAGCCGGGCGACGATGCCGAGCGTTACGTTCCGCTGGCCCCTCTCGATGGTCCCGAGGTTCTTCCAGTCCATCTCGACCCGTTCGGCGAGCTGCTGCTGCGTCAGCCCGCGCGCGAGTCGGAGCGCTCGGACCCTCGCGCCGAAGTGCTCCTGAACCGAGACTCGCTTCCCCATCCGGCCGCCCCTTTGGCCGGCATGGTACGGAGAACAGAGGGTTCTGCTCACCGCATGAAGAAGCGTACATCGTCAGTAGATACGTAGTAGAATACGTATGCGCGGGCAAAGGGCTGCCTGACGACGGACACGACGGAGCAGGGGGTGTCACATGCGCGTCATCGCCGCATTCCTCGTGTGCGCCGTCCTCACCGGAGGGTGCGGGACCGCCTACCACGCCTTCGTGCACGCCGAGACGGCCTCGTTGTATGCAGATGCCGAGCAGACACGCGTGGTCGCACAGATGGAACAGTTCACGGATGGCGCCCTCGGGAAGCGGGCTCCCGAGGGCGACCTGCTCCCGTTCACCTCCGATCAGCACGGCGCGGGGTACGTCCGCAAGGCGGACGTCCTCTCCTTCTCCTACGACTACGACCTCTCAACGCCGGCTCCCGTGGCGCTCCAAGAGGCGCTTGCGAAGAACAGGGAGGCTCTGGAGCGCCAACTGGAGGGTCCGCCCGACAGAGCCCGCATCGTCAAGGACGCGATCACCCGCGCCGACAGCCTTCGCCGTGACCAACGCTTCGCCGACGCGTGGAAGGCATCGGAGACGGCAGTCGAAGCCGCGCAGCGATCGGGGGTGACGTACCTCAGGCGCAAGGCGGAGCGGTGTCAGGCGGATCTGCGCAAGTCGCTGGTCGAGGTCGTCAAGCTCGGGGAAAGGGCTCGGGCCCTTGAAGCGGCGGCGACTCTGCAACGGCTCCCGCCTTCGCAACGGGGGCCCGGGGCCGACAAGGCCATCGCCGAGCGGGTGGGACGCGAGGTCAAGGAAGCGGAGGTGACGTTCGGCCGCGGCGACGTAGCCGGCGCGCTTCAGGCCGCCGCCGCTCTCCAGAAACTCTCGACGCCAGAGACGAGGCCCGCCATCGACGGGCTGATCAACGGGCTTGTACTCCACGAAGTGGCCGAGGTCGAAACACTCCTGAAGGGGAGCGATTCCGAAGCCGCCGCCTCGCGTTTCTGGCGGCTTGCGCGCACCTTCCCGGAACGTGCGTCCGAGCTGGCGCCGCTTCGCGCGCGAGTCGAAGCTGTCGTAGTGCCCGAGGTCGAGAGGTGCGTTAGCGAGGCGAGAAAGGCCAGCACTGACATTGGCGAGAGGATCACTCTCCTGCGGCGAGCCGTGGCCCTCGACCCGCAGCACAAGGACGCGGCAGCTCTCTTGGCCGCGTCTGAGTCCGAGCTGGTGCAGTCCTTCGAGGAAGCGAAGCGGCGCGTCCGGGAACTCTCGAAGAAGCACCCGCCCGTCACCGTCACCGGGGAGATCCTCGACCGCGACCGCCACTCGATCACCGTCTGGGGCAAAGCAATCCCTGACACGCCTGACCGTGCGTCGGTCTTCGGAGGCGTATGGGAAGACGCCGGCCTCGTCGTGCTGAATCCGGACGAAAGCTACATCTCGGCTGGCCATTACACGGGCGGCTACCACTACTTCCTCGAAAAGCGGCGAGGGGCGTGGGTCTACGGCGATGAGCCGCGTGACCTCAGGACGGCCTTGCAGACCTGGTCCCGACTTACGAGGGTGCTCTCGCGGCTCGGCATCCAACGCGAGACAAACTGGCGCCGGGAATGAGCGTACGGGACGACGGACGAAGGATGCGACGGCCTCACGTTGGTTCGCGGTGGAGAGGGAGGACCACGTCGCTTCCGGCGGGAGAAGGTAGCGCATGAAGCCCGAGGACCGCCAGCGGGTCGCCTGCCTCACCAACGTCGCTCGCGACGCGCTCAACCTCCGCGAGCATGTCGGCCACGCGCACGAGGCGGGCTTCACCGACAGTGACGGCGAACACGCCGTCGAGATCGGCAATACCGGCGTCTACATCGCCGCCAAGGCCGGCGGCGGACAGCACCACCTCTTCCGCGTCCTCCAGGCGGACCGCCATCCGGGCAAGGGCGGCTTAGTCGAGGTCGCCGAGGTCATAACCGCCGAGGAGGCCGTGACACGGGCGTTGCTCCTCGTTGTCGAGGAGCAGATCGCGAGGGCGATCGAGCGCTTTCTAACCGACGAGGAGTGGCACGAGGCGGAGGCCCGCGGGGACGTGAGCTGACGCCCACGGGTGCATGTAGTCGCCGTGCCTCACACTCGCTGCCCATATTTCAGAGCTTCGCGTGGAGTCCGCCTCTTTCAAGGCGCTCCTCCGCCATAGTAGGTCCAGGGCCACTGGTGCATCCCGACAGGGTGCTGCCGCCCTTGCGCCGCTCGGTTCACACCGTCTTGCGGGAGGGCCGTCGGCGGGCCGCGTGACCGACGGGTTAGCTCCGGCCCTCCCGAAGCCCGGCCCCGCCATTCTGGAAGAAGTCCCGAGTGATGTTCGAGGCCAAGCCGGGCAGCGCCCCAAGGGGCGGTGGACGAGGAGCGGGCGGGGGCGGCGGCGTCCACCCCGCTGGCGGCCGGTACGGCTCCGGGATGGCGACGAACGGGACGATGGCGGGCCGCTCGAACGGGCCGCGTGTGACCGGCGAGTGAGACGCTGGGGGCGGCGGCGCCGTGGTCGGCGCGGGCACGGACGCTGGCATAGGCACGCTCGACGTAGGCGCCGCGGGCGCTGGAACGAGCGGCTGCACGTCGAGCGCGCCGCCCGGAACGTCGTCCTCGGGCGCAAAGGCGGCATCGCCCTCGGGTAGAGCGGCTCTCCGGGTAGGGAGCTTAAGCTTCGCGAGCTTGCGGTCGAGCGACAGCCGCCGCTGCCGGCGCGCTTCCACCAGCTCGGCGAAGGTTGGTCCCTTTCGCGTGGGGTCGAATAGGTGGGCTCGCGTCTCCTCCCACAGCGCGAGGAACATTCGGTCGAAGTCGCGCGCATTGTCCATCTCGGCGATGCTGACGACGAGGCCGAGGTGCTGGAGGAAGAGCTGCTTCCTCTCCGCCTTTCCGCGTCGGTCGCGCACGACCTTGTACGACACGTCGGTCCCCCAGTTCACGTTCTGAACCACCTCCCAACGAGGGTCGATCTTCAGCCGGGTCGGGATCGTCGCCGAGCCTGGGATACGGCACGACAGCCAGCCGTTCTGCCCTCGACCGCCCACCGCGTACGACCAGATCGCATCGAGGCTGTTGAGGACGCCGTCGATGCCCCCCTGGACCTCGCCCGTCGCCGGGTCGATGACGAGCAGCTCGTTGATCGCTTCGCGCAACAGTCGGACTTCAGCGCGCCACACGGAGGTGCCATCCCACCCGTGTTTTGTCCACACATCCTTGATCCAGTCGTCGCTGGGACACGTCTTGATCTGCGCCGACTTACCATAGAACACGATCTGGACGTCGCCAGAGCCGAACTTGAAGCCAGTGACCCCTTCACCCACGAAGTACGGGTGCCAAGCCTTTGCGCGCCGGACGAAGTTGTGAAAGTCCGCCTCACCAGGGCAAAACGCCGTGAAGTCGGCTGCCATGTCGAGCCGCGAGACGAAACCGACGAAGGCTCCGCCGTCGCCGAGTGTGCGAGCAAGCTCTTCGACTTGACGGGCGGCGACACGAGGCCCAACTCTCCAGAGCCATGCCGATCGGAGCTGGGCGTAGATGGACGGGTAGTCGGCCTCGCCGTGTGCGATGAGCAGGGCGAGGTTCTCGTGCCGGAGTGAGTAGCTGTAGTTTCTCGGGCTGTAGTCGGCGACGGTGAACTCCCAGCCGCTGAGCGTAACGGGCGCGTAGCCGTTACGGTGTCCCTCTCCTCGAAGAGCTTTTGCCGCCCTCTTTCGCTCGGCGAGAAGCTGCAAGAGGGGTTCGGCTGGGCGGCAGAAGAAGCCGAGGTGGAGCGTATCAACGTTGTGTCCGACGCACCGCGGGAGTTGGGGCAGAGCCTCAGTCCGTCTCGTCTCGCCCTGGTTCGTTCCCTCTTGATAATAACGTCCCTCTGGGTTACTCTCTTCAGCAGCCATTCCGTTCTCCCGGTGCCCCCGAGGTCGTGGCGGACCTCGGGGGCTTTCGTTTCCGGCGGTAGGGCACCGCCCAGCCGGGACAGCCGACGTCGCCTCTGCGGCGCAGAGAGGTTGTTACCGCGCGCGATCCCTCAGGGACAGGCGCGCCTGCTCTTCCAGGAGATCGTCGACGGGCGGGGGGCTGGGCAGCGCGCGCCTTCCCTTCCCACCCCATCGCTATAGTCGGGAAGGGA